>Ga0315268_10002540_pt1 | contig 20518 bp, 18 predicted proteins | sample C1_top_MG_FD_204535 | JGI IMG/M metagenome (GOLD analysis project Ga0315268, IMG submission 204535) | Sediment microbial communities from Yellowstone Lake, YNP, Wyoming, USA - C1_top | ecosystem: Environmental > Aquatic > Freshwater > Lake > Sediment | place: USA: Wyoming | collected 2017-08-01
GTCTTGCCGGAACCCATTTCCCCGGCGATCATCAGGCTGCCTGCCAGGCTGGAGACCATCCAGGCCAGGAAGCGGTCCGGTGTATTTTGCAGGGATTGGATTCGGCTAGGTAGATCGGAGGTTTTGTCTTTTTCTGTTTGTTTGGCAAAGGCTTGAAAGATATCGGTTGAGGAAGGGTCGAGTTTAGAAAAGGTACCGGTCCCTTCCATCTCCTCCAGGGTGCGTACTCGCCGCCCGAAGGTGCGGATATTGATGGCGGTGCCCTCACCAGACAGGCGCGGCACGATGGCGGTGAAGCGTTCTCCACCGGGTAGATCGATCAATACCGCTGGCCGATCTCCCCGCAGGGTAGCGCCACCCTGGTCGGCCACATGCACGGCTAGGTTCTCGAAATAGCTGTCATCGGCCAGTTTTCCCAGATGATGGAAGCTGCCATCATATTCCACGGCCACCTGACCATTCCGGACAAATATCTCTTCCACGAATGGATCCCGCAGGAGCTGGTCCAGCAGACCCACTCCCGAAAGGGCATCCGTGATGATCTGAGCATTCCGGTTGACTACCGAATGTTTCTCACCCTGATCGATCAGAATAGAGCGCACCTCATCAAAGAACCCGCGCCGTTTCTCAGGATTTTCTTCGCGCCAACTGGGCGGATTGATTCCGCGCCGGATCAATTCTTCGCGTACCCGTTCGATCAATGCCAGATCGGATGGATCCAGAGGTTGTATGGTTGGTGGGGAAGAAGGATGAATCATGGCAGTGCCAGGGTTGTCCATAACAATCCACCTTGTTTTTGACTGGCTGCGATCGCATTCAAAATGACTTGCACAGATTCCGGAGATACCGCCAGGGTCAGGATCTGGACCTGTTCGGTTTGCGGACTGCCCCCCAGGGCCGAGTTATCTTCACTCTTCTGGTTGGTTTCAGCCACGACCCCTTGCGCATTGCGCACATCCACTACCAGCACTCTCCCGGCGATGAGCTCTACCTTGAAGCCTGGCTGGTCATTGGTAGAAGGATTTACACCTCCGGCAAGATCATTTTTCTCAGGAAGCACCTGGTATAGGTTGACACGATCTCCAATGCGGACTTGGCCTCCCACCGCCGAGACAGGTTCGACCGGGATTGAGAGCACTTCAAAAGATGCCTCCGCCAGGCGAAATTGAGACATGGCTACCGCGTTTGCCTGGGGGACCGGCAAACCTGCCAGAAGTGGAACGTTGCTGATCTTTCCGTCCAATTCCTGGATGGATTGGTAATAAGGCAGGGATTCCATCGTGCGCGGCATCTCGCGCAGTTGGAACATGTCCGCGCTGAGAATGGTATAGACCGGGATGGGATTAATTGGTACAGGCACCTGGGTAGTGGAGACTTCTTTCAGATAAAGATTGCGTCCATAAAATCCGGCACCCAGGGTCAGGACGATGGCGATCAAACCGATGATGAATTGGGCAGCACGATTCATAACTTTCTCCTTTATCACACCGGGTCAAATTGAAATGGAGTTGACCCATTAAATAAAAAGCCGAACAGGAAACCCAGCAGGTTCTGTCCGACCAACGATTGAATTGAAAACTTTATTCAGTAACTTTTTTAGTATAGCAGTTCAAAATGCCTTATCCTAGGGGGCGCAGGAACCTTATTTCCAGGAATCTTAAATTTGTATAATTCAAACTATTGACATCATATACGATGTGTTATATGATGTGTATATCCAAGAAAGGAGGTTCGAAATGACTCGTTATGCACTAAATTTGCCTTTAAATTTGAAAAGTGAAGCCGAAGAATTGGCTTCTCGGCAGGGTATTTCATTGAATCAATTTATCATGTGGTCGGTTTCAGAAAAAGTCGCCTCTTTGCGTCAAGCCTTAGATGACCCAAATTTTCCTGGAATCACCTATCGCCGTGGGGCATCTGGTTGGGTAACACCTGTCCTTCGTGGAACCGGGATTCGTGTCCAGACGATCGTCGTCAATACACAAATGGGTTTGAGTCCAGAACAAATCGCGGCAGAGTACGAACTGGAACCGAATCGGATTCGAGAAGCTCAAGCCTTCTATAACGCTCACCGTTCCGAAATTGATGCCAACATTCATACTGAACAAGACATGGAAGAAACTCGTGACTAAACCACGTTTGCATTTGGATGCAGATACTTCTCCGGTGTCCTTCAGCTGATTTGAAATATAAGAAACCCTTGATGGATTGTTCGACAAGTTGGGTACTTGAGGGTCTGCGGTTCATTACAATTACCTCACAGGTATGAGTAATTCATTTTAGTAGACCTCAAATTAATGTAAAACCATAGTCACTATGACTATGGTTGATGAAAAGTAGCGGGGGCAGGACTCGAACCTGCGACCTCCGGGTTATGAGTTCCAAACCCGAACTCGCTCATTTTCACCAACAAGTACGTGTTTTTAGCTGTCTTTAGGTACTATGGTTCCTGCGTACCTTCATCCCTGCGATAGTGATGAATAAGTAATTTAGTATAACATTAGTTTATTAAAATTTCCCTCTAAATGGTCTAATGGTCTTCATTCGAAAATGACTATTGACAATGGGTTTTATCCGCATTATTATTACAGTAATTATACAAGTTTACTAGAATTGCTTCGGAGAGTTGTTGCAATTTATTTCAACTTGATATCCTTGTACTCATTTTAAGTTTTGTATGATGATTTTCTATGAACCAGTCCATTATGTAGAACCTCTGAGGGATCCTTATGACAACTCTGGCAGAAATGTCCTTTAAAGATCTCCAAGCAGGGATGATGTTCAGGCATCATGAACATGATACACAAATCATTTTGGATCTTGGGCGCAATAATTTTGGCCCGATCATTAAATTTCACGATTGCGAAATATTTAGTGGTAAGTTACCGGAAATCGAAGAGGATGAGGTGGATATATTTGAAACCCTGGCAAAAACCACCTATCCATCCGGAGCGGAAGACTGGGAATTCCAGGGTAAAGTCACCGTTGAGCAGGTCTCCGATCATGGTTGGCTGTGGTTTGAGGTTGCCTGCCCGCATTGCAGTGCCATCCATCGTTTAATCGCTTCAGAAGCCCCTGCCAGTCAACGACAGTGCCTGGCTTGTGGCATGGTTCATAGCAGGCCTTTTATTTTATCCTCCCCCTGATTTAATCATGAGGAGACCTCAATCTGGTCCCAAAAGTAGAATTGTCATAAAAAACACATTCAACTTCCATGAAGCATTTGTTTTATCTTGAAATATAAAAGAATATCATGCCCACGAATAATAGCCAAAGGAGACATATCTATGACACAGGAAGCACTCAAGCCATATTTACGATTTCTTTCTGATGAAGCCATGCATAAGATCCATGATCAATCATTGGAGATCCTGGAAAAAGTTGGAATGAGCATAAACCACCGCCAGGCACTCGAAACGCTGCAGCAGGCTGGTGCAGTCCTCGATAAAGAAAGCGGTCGCGTACGTTTTCCGAAGATACTGGTGGAAGAATGTCTCAAGCTCGTTCCCAGCCGAATCGTGTATGGTGCCCGTGTTCCAGAACATGACCTGGTTGCTGAGGTCGGCGGTCCATTCCATACCCGTACATTGACTGGTGGTGAAGGCTATATTGACCTGGAAACCCGCCAGTGGCGCAAGGTGCTCACCAGCGACCTGGTTGAGTGGATCACCCTCGCGGATGGTTTGGAGAACGTGGATTATGTGGCTTCCATTTATCCCGATGATATGAACATGGACACCCGGGATGTCCATATTCTGCGCTTGCTCCTGGAACATAGTGTTAAACATGTAGAAGTGCAACCATATACCGGCAAGGGTGTCGGCTATATGGTTGAAATGATCAAGGCTGTTCAAGGCAGCGAGGAGGATGTCAGACAACGTCCCTTACTCAGCGTGTTGACATCCGCACTGGCGCCTTTAAAATTCCTGCCTTATGCTCTGGATATTCTCTTTACAGTTGGCCCTCTACATGTTCCCATCGAATTAAACACCATGCCCATCACTGGGGCTACCTGCCCGGTTACCCTTGCGGGAGCGATACTCCAAGCCAATGTTGAGATCCTTGCAGGTATTTGTATCGCACAAAGTGCTTTTCCGGGTATGCCTTTGATGTATGCGCCTCGCAACCTGATTCTGGATTCGTGGACAGGACTTTCCTTACAAGGTCGGATGGAAGCAGCCATGATGGCAGCCTGCCAGGCTCAGCTTGCTGCCGAACTTTACCACATGCCGCCCAATATGTTTGGAGCTGTGGCTGATTCTATGATTCCCGATACCCAATCTGCCACAGAGCGAGCTTTCAATATGTTACTTCCCGCATTAAGTGGTGCTAATGTCCTGGCCGGTTTGGGGCATCTTGAGCATTGCTACACCTATGATCCGGTTCTTTTGGTCATGGATAATGACATTGTCGGTATGATCCGCCGGCTTATGCGCGGCGTAGAGGTGACTGATGATACATTGGGTATGGAAGCCATCATGCGAGTGGCGACAGAAGGAAATTACCTGATCGATCCCCATACACTCAAGTATTATAAGACGGAATACTTTGTACCTAAAACCATCAACCGCTTTGTGCGTGGAGTATGGGAGAGCAAAGGCATGAAAGACGCCAATGAAATGGCTCGTGAACGCGCCCGTAAAATCCTGACCGAGCATCGTGCAGCACCACTGGATCCAAAACTGGCAGCAGAGTTGGACCGCATTGTCCTGGCAGCCGATCAAGCAGCTGCAGAAGGTAAACTGTCCCATGCCTGGGGTGGAGCCAGCGGACCGGATGAATATGGTTCTTATGGCGCTCTCGTAGATGCGGTTGCCAGTGGTGGCAAGAAAAAATAAGGAGATAATCTCATGGATGCCATGGAAACGATCAAACAAGCGATAATCAGCGGCGATTGGGAAGCAACCCGCGATGCAGCACAAGCTGCTCTGGATGAAGGTCTTAAAGCTCACTATATTATGAATGCCATGGTGGCCGGGATGGATATTGTCGGCGCTGAATGGCAAGTGGGTAATATGTATATTCCCGAAGTTATGTTGGCTGCCCGGGCGCTGCATGCGGGTTTGGCTATCATTCGACCTTTTCTAACCGATGCAGAAATTAAAATGCGTGGTACGGTTATCATTGGTACCGTACAGGGAGACCTGCACGACATCGGTAAGAGCCTTGTTGCAATGATGCTCGAAGGAGCCAGCTTCGAAGTACACGACCTCGGGGTCGATGTTTCTCCAGAGGCATTTGTTGCTGCTGTAAAAGAATATAAACCTGATATCATTGGAATGAGTGCTCTCTTGACAACCACACTTCCATATATGCGCGATGTTCTCCGTTCTCTTGAAGAGGCCGGGTTACGTGAATCGGTGGCCGTATTATTGGGTGGAGCACCGGTCACGCAAAAATTTGCCGATTCCATCGGTGCGGACGGTTATGCGCCTGATGGAGCAACAGCTGTTTTAAAAGCTCGCGAATTGGTGGATGCCATGTCAGCGAAACACCGGGAGCTGCTTTCTCAAAGCTAACAGGAACGATCAATAATTTTACGATCATATGGTTGTAAGCCTATTGATTTTCCATCTTCCGGTAATCCATCCGTATGACATACCCTTGCGAAGGTTCAAATCTGATATTCTCGCAAGGGTAAATTTCTTACAACCGGAATTAATAAAAGGAAAAACCTCAAGTTGAATTTAGTGATCGGGATCGATACTGGCGGAACATATACTGATGCTGTGTTGATAGACTCAACCAGTGGATCAGTTCAGCGGAAAGCCAAGGCTGTTACAACACCGCATGACTTGTCCATCGGAATCGCCAATTCCATCAACAGCCTGGGGGACCTGGATTTTCAAAACGTTAGGATGGTATCCATTTCCACAACCCTGGCTACGAATTCCATTGTTGAAGGGCATGGTGGACGAGTGGCACTCCTCCTGATCGGCTACGACAAAGAAATAATGCAGCAAAGCGGTCTGGCGGATCGGCTACCTGTTGAAGGTATTTGCTATATTAATGGCGGTCATAATGTCAAAGGAGATGAAGTCTGTCCCTTGGATACTGAGAGTGCCTTCCGGGCTATTCAACAATACAAAAATTGGGTGGATGCATTCGCAGTATCAGGTTATTTTAGTGTCATGAATCCGGATCATGAACTTCAGCTTCGAAAGATGATTCAGGAACAAACATCAGCGCCGGTGGTTTGCGGTCACGAGTTGACCAGCCGGCTAAATGCCTTGAAACGGGTATCCACAGTTGTGCTCAACGCCCGGTTGTTGCCGCTCATTCAACACTTAATAGACTCGGTGAAGAGAGTCCTAGAGATGAAAGGGTGCACCGCACCTCTCATGGTGGTGAAAGGGGATGGTACCTTGATCGGCGAAGGGATCGCAAGGCAACGCCCGGTGGAGACGATCTTATCCGGTCCAGCTGCAAGCGCAATCGGGGCTGAATACTTGTCCGGCCAATCGAATGCGATCGTTGTCGACATGGGTGGCACTACTACTGATATCGCCGTCCTGGAAGACGGTCGACCCTGGAACAACCCGGCTGGTGCAACTGTGGGTGGCTGGCAAACATGCGTTCAGGCAGCCGACCTGCGAACCATTGGGGTCGGAGGCGATAGTCATATAGGTTTGGACAAGAATGGCAGTTTATCCATTGGTCCACTTCGTGCAATTCCTTTATCTCGATTGGGATCTGATTGGCCAGAAATCGTCTTGGAATTAAAAAGTGCCATTCACCTTGCAGAGGATAAGAAATTACCCCTGCGAACAGACTTCCTGACCATCGTAAAACCAAATGGTGATGGATCTCTCAGCCAAGCCGATCTAAAATTAATGGACGCCCTACGCCAGGGACCAATGTCGGTAGCGAATTTAGGCCGAAGTATTGATGATTATGCCGCAGTTACAGAACGATTGGAAATGATGGAGATTGTGAGGTGGGCTGGCCTAACTCCAACTGACATATTATGGTCAGAATGCAACCAGGTCGGTGGAAATGAGGAAGCCGCCTGTGTCGGTACAGAAGTGGTTGCCCGGCAATTGAATATGTCGGTGGAGATTCTTTGCCAACAAATGCTGGACCGCGTCGTCGCCATGATTACAAAAGAGATACTCGATAAATTAGTGAATGACAAGACCGGTCATCATTTAAATCCAGCACCTCTTGCATGGAGCACCTTACTGGATTGTTTATTGGGTTATGAAACGATACCATCCCTTGGCGGGTATGTGCAATTGCAAAAACCCATCGTCGCCATCGGGGCACCTGTTGCCAATTTTATGCCCGCGGTTGCAGAAAAACTGCATACCCGCTGTATCATTCCCCCCCATGCAGAAGTTGGTAATGCGGTAGGGGCAGCTGTCGCAAGTATTACCTTCTCTTTGGAAATTCTGGTTCAACCATATGTTCAGGGAAGTGGTACGTTGACATACCTGGTTCATTCTCCCAGGGGTCGTGAAATCGTGCAGACATTGGAAGAGGCAGTGGAATTGGCAGAATCAACTGCCACGGAACTGGTCACCCTGGCTGCACGTGAGTCTGGCGCGGATATGATTACTGTTGAACTTGATCGCCAAATCATATCTTTGGGTTCCTTATCCGAAGTAACAATCAGGGCCTGTGCGTCGGATCGACAATTTAAGAAAAAGTTTGCAAATCAATGATGTTTATGCTAATATTTTTACTATAATGATACAATTGTACTAGAATAATTTCGGGCGACGGATCTAATTTCCTCTAAGTATTTCCTCTGGGAGGCCAAGTGTCTGTACCGTTTCGAAAATCGATTGGGGAAACAGCCAGGCTTGTCGGTGTAAGCACAGCCACTCTGCGCCTATGGGAGAAGGAGAGGCTCATTCAGCCTCAACGCACCCAGGCTGGACATCGCTTGTTCAGCCACGAAGACGTAGTTCATCTGCGCCGCCTTCAATACATGCGCAACATTCAAGGTTTCAATTTTGCTGCGATCCGCCTCGAGTTAAATAAACCATCTTATTCTCAATCCGAACCCTCCCTGCCTCCTTCAGTAAGAGATGGGCTTGAACTCGGCCGTAAATTACGGACTTTTCGAAACCGCCAAAGACTCACTCTCAAACAAGTTCATAAGAAAACCGGTCTCTCGGTTTCATTTATCAGCGCGGGCGAACGCGGAGCAACGGGTATTTCGTTGGCTTCACTTTTGAAACTAGCTCTTGCTTACAATATTCGACTTGCCGACCTTTATAGAGAAAGTGAATCAGGTAGTAATAAATTAGTTCGAGTGGCAGATCGACAGGTTTTTGAGCAGAATCTTATGGGTGTTCGCATCGAACAATTGACCCAGGGCCCGGCTTTAATGGAAGCTCAACGCTTTGTTCTTGAGCCAGGAGCAAGTAGTGAAGGGTCATATTCACATGATGGCGAAGAATTGATCTTTGTCCTGGAAGGTTGTGTCGACTTTTATCTAGACGAAAGTGAATACCATCATCTGGATGCCGGGGATTGCCTCTATTTTTCCAGTCTTCAAGCTCATCGGTGGCAAAACTGCAGTTCAACCCGGTCTTCCCTACTTTGGGTTGATGCCTCAATCCTCTCCAAATGAAATAATAAAGAGAGACTTATTTCGGTTATGGATTTCTCCAAGAAAATCTAGGAAGGAGGTCATGTCTGAGATCTCGTAGAACTTAATAAACATATAGTCTAGCCACAGTTTTTTATTTTGCCAAAAGGAGATACAAAATGAACAAGAGATTCTACCTTTTTACCCTCTTAATGGTGGCAGTGCTTCTTATGAGCGCTTGCAGTCCGGCAGGAACCGCGACATCTGTTCCCACCAAACCCGCTGCCACTGACGCGCCTGTTGTTACGGAAGCTCCAACAGAGGCTGCACCCCTGGTATTAAAGATTGCCTCCGCAGCCGCGATTACAACCTGGGATCCGGTCAAGTCATTCTCGACAGAAGTGGCTTACTTGGACAATATGTATGAAACATTGCTGCTGACCAATCCCCCTGGTTCAGCTGAGAAATTTACACCCGTGTTGGCAACAAGTTGGGAATCGAATGCAGATGGAACCGAGTGGACTTTCCACCTGCGCCCTAACGTGGTATTCCATGACGGCGAGGCATTCACTGCCGCGGCTGTAAAGATGTCCATCGAAGCGATTGCGGATCATGGTGGTGCAGCTTTCATCTGGTGGATGCTGGATCACGTCGAAGTTGTTGATGACCTGACTGCCAAATTCGTCCTGACTTCATCAGCTCCCATCGATTGGATCGCATCCTCCGCGGATGGCTCCAGGATCATCAGTACAAAGGCACTTACAGCTGCCGCGGCGGATCCTAATTACTTTGAGGCACCTGTGGACGCTGGAACGGGGGCATACGTGCTCGAATCATACAAGGCTGACCAGGAAATTGTATTCGACCGCTTCGATGACTACTGGGGTGGTTGGAAACCAGGCCAATTTGATAAAGTCTTTGTCCAATTGGTGACAGAGGGAATCACTCAGCAACAATTATTTGATTCAGGTCAGGTGGATCTGGTCACAAGTATTCCGAAGGAGAATGTAGCAACTTACAAGGATAACCCAAACGTTACATATGATGTAGAGCCATCCTTCTTCAATTACCTGGTCTTTTTCAACACTCTTCGCCCCCCACTGGATAATGTCCTTGTGCGCCAGGCACTCTCTTACGCCATACCTTATCAGGACATTATTGATATTGCTGCGAATGGTCTGGGTACACAGAGCAGGGGTCCAGTTCCACAAGGGGTTTGGCCTTCGTCCCCGAAGGTGAAACAATATACATACGACATTGCAAAAGCAAAGGAATTGCTGACTCAAGCTGGCCATCCAGGTGGTGGTTTCACCCTAAATATGTGGTATGTCTCCAATAATGATACCATTGTCGCACTTGTTCCATTGCTCAAGGATTCCTTTGCCCAAATTGGGGTTGAGGTCAACCTCGTGCCTATGCTTTGGGGTCCCTTGTGGGAACAGGCAAAAGCGGATCCAGCCAACGCCTATGATATAAATCCAAATATGTATTGGCCAACCTACAGCGATGCAGGTTCAGACAACTTGTGGTCACTATTCTACTGGACTAAATCACCTTTCTTCAACCTGTCCTTTTGGAAGAATGATGCCTATAATGCTTTGATAGATGAAGCCATTGCTAAAACAGTGACCGATCCTGTTACCGCACAGGCAAAATATGTAGAGGCAATGAACATGCTTGTGGATGAAGCTCCTGGCGCTTTCTTATTCGACACCAAAGCAGTCTTTATTATCCCGAAGTACATTGAAGGTTTCAAGTACAATCTGAACTACCCCTTCGTCCCGTACTTCTATTATCAATTGACCTCCACCAAGTAATTCTGCACTAGAGCCTTTATGCAGGCCGGGAGCGAGCATTTGTTCCCGGCCTGCATTGATAAGGGAATAATAACCTTAAAGGATTGGAATTAATTTGCGCAAACTGGAATTTATCCTTCGCCGGCTGGTAAGTTCCATCTTTGTGTTAATCGGTGTATCGATTATCACTTTTGCCCTGTCCCGGGTAGTGCCCAACAATCCAGCGGTTCTATATATTGGCCCAAGAGCCCGGCCTGAAGATATTGCGCGAGTCACCAAGCTGCTTGGTTTGGATCAACCTCTGCCAGTGCAATATTTCATTTATATGCGCGACCTGCTACATGGTGACTTGGGTACATCCATTGCGACAAAACGACCTGTTTTACAGGAGATCTTAGATCGTGCCCCTGCCTCTTTAGAACTACTTTTCACAGGTATGTTCCTGGTGGTTGTGATTGGGATTCCTCTCGGAGTTTTAAGCGCCCGTTGGCAGGGAAAACCAGTTGATCTGGTCACACGTACGATTTCCATTGTAGGCGTTTCCATCCCGGCATTCTTTCTCGGTCTTGTTTTACAAATTATTTTCTTCCGAAATCTACATTGGTTGCCCCTGGCAGGACAATTAAACACGGACTTAAGATTCACAAACCCGATCCTACCAGTCACAAATTTCCAAATCCTGGATGCATTGTTGACCCGGAATTGGGTTGCTTTGAAAGATACCGCAGTTCACATTATATTACCGGCCATCACCCTGGCAGCTTATCCAATTGGTCTGGTTGCCCGAATGACACGCGCTTCTATGCTGGAAGTTCTCGAACAGGATTACATCCGCACTGCCCGTGCATATGGAACCAAGGAATTCATCGTTACTTATTTTTACGCCCTTAAAAATGCGATCAGTCCAACTCTGACTGTTATCGGATTAACTTTTGCGTATGCTTTAACAGGTACGTTTTTTGTTGAGATCATCTTTATCTGGCCTGGATTGGGGATGTTCACCGTTAGCTCCCTTCTCAATATCGACTATCCTGCCATCATGGGGATGACTCTTTTCGGGGCAACGGCCTATGTTCTGATCAATTCAATTGTTGATCTTCTTCAGGCCTGGGTCGATCCACGGATAAATCTGGTTTAATAAAATGAGAACCATACCCACCCTTTCTGTTGAGTCCGAGTTAAAAAGTACGCGTACTTTCAGCCACGTGATGGGCGTTATTATCCGGGATCCCCTGTCCCTTGCCAGTACGATCGTCATCTTACTTTTTATCTTGATAGCAATCTTTGCAAACCAGATTGCTCCTTATCCCGCAGAGGGTACGGGGAAGACGAATGTTGACAATGCCATGCTTGCCCCCTCTCCTGGGCATATTCTTGGGGCGGATCGCTTAGGGCGGGACATGCTCAGCCGTGTCATCATGGGTGCACGTCCGGCTTTGATCGTTCCTTTTGGTGTCGTCCTTTTCGCAATACTCATTGGTGCTCCTCTTGGTGCAATCGCTGGTTATAAAGGCGGCTGGGTCGATAATGTCATCATGCGTACCACTGACTTGTTCCTGGCGTTTCCATCCCTTTTATTGGCGATGGCGATAGCATTCGCACTTGGCCGGGGGCTCCAGAATGCAGCGATTGCTCTCATCGTCTCCTGGTGGCCCTGGTATACCCGTTTGGCTCGTGGTGTTACCCTGAGTTTGAAGGAACGATACTTTGTTGAAGCAGCACGTTCGATTGGCGTGCGTGATTCGGTCATCATCATTCGGCATATACTGCCAAATATTATTTCCCCAATTCTGGTTCAAGCGACGATTGACCTGGGTACTGTGATCCTGTCCATGGGCGGTCTGGCATTTCTTGGCCTGGGAACACAACCTCCCGGTGCGGATTGGGGATTGATGGTCAGTGAAGGGCGTAGTTATATCCTCAACCAGTGGTGGATTTCAAGTTTCGCTGGCTTGGCGATCTTTATTGTCGTTCTGGCTTTCAACCTTCTCGGTGATACCCTGCGTGATATATTCGACCCGAGGCAATACAAATGACGACCCTTCTCGAAGTCAAGGATCTTTTTTTGGAATTCAAGACATCGCAGGGAATATTAAAAGCGCTCAATGGGATTACTTTTGATGTAAATTCAGGCGAAGTTTTTGGCCTGGTGGGTGAAACAGGCTGCGGTAAATCGGTAACAGGTCTTTCGATACTTCGTCTTCTACCGAGATCTGCGTCGATAAGGCGAGGTGAGGTTATCTTCAATGGTGTGGACTTACTAAAGATTTCTCGAGATGAGATCGAATCTGTGCGAGGCAGCAAGATTGCTATGATTTTTCAGGATCCAAGTTCATCGCTCAATCCCGTTTTTACCATAGGATCACAAATCGAGCGGGTTGTCCGTCAGCATATGAGTGTCACGAGAAAAGAGGCAGCTGAACAAACGAAGGAGGTTCTATCAGCAGTGGGCTTGCCAGATGTCAAACGCATCATGGATTCGTATCCACATGAACTGTCCGGAGGCATGCAACAACGTGTAATGATTGCCATGGCGTTATCTTGTAAACCTCTCCTTTTGATCGCGGACGAACCAACCACCTCTCTGGATGTGACCATCCAGGCTCAGATTCTGAAATTATTGCGTAATTTACAAAAGAATTTTAATGTCTCGGTCATTCTGATCACCCATAATCTTGGTGTCATAGCACAAACCTGTGACCACCTGGCTGTATTGTACGGCGGCCGTGTTGCAGAAAGTGGTCCAACAGAGACAATCTTCGACCAAGCGCAGCATCCCTATACAAATGGTTTAATGAATGCTATTCCCCGCCCTGGAGGACGAGGCAGGAAGATGGCAACGATTCCCGGGACGGTTCCTTCCAATCCAGGAGCGTTGACGGGTTGTGCTTTCGCAAAACGCTGTAAATTCGCCTTCGACCGTTGCGTAGTGGAGCCCCCTCCTCTTTATAGAGTGGATGAAAATCATCACGTAGCTTGTTTCCTGGTTGAGAACCGATCTAAATGACAACACAACTGGTAGAAATCCAATCCATTTCCAAACACTTCCGCCTGCCTGGCGGCTGGATATCAGGGAAACCACGTTTCGTTTCTGCCCTGGAAGATGTCAGCATGGAAATCGCGGTCGGTGAAGTTTTCGGGTTGGTGGGAGAATCGGGTTGTGGCAAAACCACTCTGGGGCGCATCATCTTGCACCTGATAGAACCTACCTCCGGCAAAGTATTGTTTGATGGTATTGATTTAACCACACAGAAAGGCGCATCCCTGCGTTCCTTACGCAAGCAATTACAGGTTGTATTCCAGAACCCTCTTTCTTCATTAAGTCCGCGATTAAAGGTGGAACAGATAGTGGCTGAACCGCTGGTTACTCACCACACATTACCTAGGAATCAGATGCAAAAAAGGGTTATTGAACTGCTTGAGCAGGTAGGGCTGGGAAAACAACACCTTGATCGTTTCCCGCATGAAATGTCCGGGGGACAATGCCAGCGCGTGGCTGTTGCACGCGCTTTGGCACTCGACCCCAAATTGATCATCCTGGATGAACCAACATCCTCCCTGGATGTATCCGTACAGGCGCAGATCATTAACCTGCTTGAAGATTTGAAGAATTTGCATGGACTGACTTATCTATTCATTTCGCACGATTTAAACATTGTCCAACATATTAGCGATCGAATTGGTGTCATGTACCTGGGCAAATTGGTCGAGCTTGGAACAAGCGAAAATATATTTGATAAGCCCCTTCATCCATATACAAAAGCGCTCTTCGGTGCCATTCCGTTGGCAGTTGTGGATAGACGGCGAGAATTGAGCATCCTGGAGGGCAATGTACCCAGCCCGGTCAACCCGCCGTCGGGCTGCCGGTTCCACACCCGCTGTCATCTGGTCCAGGATATTTGTAAAAACGATCCACCGGAATTTCGGCAGCTAGAGCCTGGCAGATTTGTCGCTTGCCATTTTGTTTCAAAAAGCGACCTTTGATTCAGTTCTTCCCGTTTCATCATTAATTAAAGTTTAAGAAGATTATTGGATTTAGGAGAAGGTATATGAGCAGACAGATAGGCATTGCAGCGATCCAAATGGCAACCATACCCAATGACATACCAGCCACATTGAACAAAATGGACTCTTTGATCGAACAGGCAAATATCATCCTGCCCTGGGTGGATATGGTCTGCTTCCCCGAACTGGCTCTAGATGCCCTGGCAACATTTGTCCCCGGGGGTTCTTTTTCAAAAGGCGAATCCATTCCCGGACCGATCACGGACCGATTATGTGCACAAGCCGCCCGTTCTCACAAGTGGCTGATCCCTGGTTCCATGAGTGAACGCGATGGCAACGATATTTACAACACAGCGATTGTCATCTCACCTGAAGGTGAGATCGTTGCACGCTATCGAAAAATATTCCCATGGAGGCCTCACGAAACATGCAAAGCGGGTAACTCTTTTGCCGTCTTTGATGTTCCCGGTGTCGGACGCTTTGGCATCTGCATATGCTACGATCTTTGGTTTCCAGAGATTGCGCGCACCTTGACATGGATGGGAGCCGAGGTCATCCTGCAACCTAGCGCCACTCAAACCTCCGACCGCCCGATGGAAGCGGTCATGATCCAGGCCAATGCAATTTTCAACCAGTGCTATTACATCGGCATCAATGCAACCGGGCAATATGGCGGAGGCAAGTCCATGATCGTGGATCCAAATGGTCATATATTGCAGCAAGCTGATCAGCACGAGTGCATTCTAAGCGAAATAATCGACCTGGATCTGGTAACCACCACCAGGGAATATGGCACCCTTGGCCTTTGCCAGACATGGAAGTCCTTGCGCGACGATCCGGTCACATTTCCGCCATATGCCCAGGGTATTACAGCCAGCACGATGGTCAAAGGTCTTGGTCCCATGGCATATCGCCCCAGTCTGCTGCAAAATAATAATAAAGACACCGGATAATTTCTTATCTGCAGATTATGGCTGGCGAATATTCTGTCTTCTGTGAACATTCTTATGAGTTAGATTTTTACTTTATAGCGTCGCTCCACCCTTGGAAAGGGCCGGTGGTGGACACACCGGGTGTCAATGTCGCTTGATCATATTAAGGACACTATAACTCTTATGGGTTCCATAATTCCCAATCTTCCTTGTTTAATATGAGTAATAATCCATGTTATGAATAGTTGAGCGGATGAGTCACCCTTCAAGCCTTAATATTTTATTTCAAGGTGGATAACTCTCTTAGATCATGTTAAGATCGAACCCCAAATGAAATATTACTAGTAAAAGTTTTAAAACAGAAATAGCAACTTGGTTTCGAATGAAGATGGCTGAGAGATCACATAATCGAATACTGAATAGTTATTCTTAAAACTTGTGGCAGAACCAATTTACTCATTCGCCAGCCAGCCGTTACCTTCAAATTCATCGTATCGACCAATCTACATTAGATACTGATTCAGCAGTAACCGAGACAACGATCCCTGCATTGTTGCAAAGAATAACAATGCGCCCAAATTCAGACAGTACAGTATCTACTACTTGTTCACAATCAGCCATCCGCGTGTGATTGGAGGAAAAAAGAGAGCTGTATTCCCTGCTACAATGATCTCTGCCTCCATTGCTTCCCCCAATTCTTGTCGACGGACAGTAATGAAAACGCTTGGATCAACCGCAGATAAAATCTGAGGTGTCGCTTTTCCTATTCCAGATAAACCGCCAGAAATCAGGGCTAAGCGATTGTCAAACAAATGCGGAGTTTCATTTTTTAACCGTTTAGAATTAAGCTACTTCTACTAAAGCATTTTCAAAAACTACTAAGGCTTCGTCAATCTGCTCGGCGGTGACGATGAGCGGCGGGATCCAACGGATGACGTTGCCATATGTGCCACAGGTCAGCAGGAGTAGATCGCGTGCGATGCAGGCTTTTTGGATCGTGTCTGTCAAAGTCTTGTCCGCAGCGCCGTTGACAGTGATCTCAACCCCGATCATCAGCCCCCTACCACGCACATCACCGATATGGGGATATTGATTTTGCAATTTGCGCAGTCCAGTCATCAGACGTTCGCCCATCTCGGCGGCATTCCCGATCAAGTTCTCTTCCTGCAAGGTCTGAACTGTCGCCAATGCAGCCGCCGAAATGATCGGGCTGCCACCGCCGTATGTACCGCCGTGCGAGCCGGGTTCCCATTTATCCATTAATTCCTTGCGGGAGGCGATCCCTGAGATGGGCAAACCGCTGCCGAGTCCCTTCGCCATGACGATTATGTCCGGTACAATGCCGGCATGTTCGAAACCGAAGAATTTACCTGTGCGTCCGAAACCGGATTGAACTTCGTCTACGATCAGCAGGATATCTTTCTCGATACACAATTTGCGCAGTTCCTGCATAAATCCATCCGGCACAGGGATGTAGCCACCCTCGCCCAGGACCGGCTCAATAATGATGGCGGCGGTCTCGTCGGGGGGAGTCTGCCCGTGCAGAAGGAAATCCAGTTGTTTCAGGCAAAATTCAGTTGTTTCTTCTTCATCCCAACCGTAGAAGTAGGCATAGGGGAAGGGTGTGACGAAAATTCCAGCAGGCAAAGGTTGATATTGGTGACGATAGATGTACTTGGATGTGGTCATCGCCATTGTCTGAGCTGTCCGCCCGTGGAAGCTACCCTGAAAGACGATGATATTCTGCTTGCCGGTGGCCTGTCTCGCTAACTTGACGCTGGCTTCGACGGCTTCTGCGCCTGAATTGGAGAAGAAGAAGGTATCGATCCCGGCTGGCATGACTTTGGCAAGCGCATCTGCCAGAGCGACTGTGGCTGGCGGGATGACGATATTCATCTGCCCGAAGAGCAGACTCTCGGCCTGCTTTTGGATGGCTGCCACAACTTTGGGATGACAATGTCCCGTTGAGGTGACACCGATGCCAGAGGTGAAATCGGTGTAGCGGTGACCATCTGCATCGTAGAGGTAGATGCCCTCGCCGCGAACAGGTTGGATCTCGGTCAGGTGGGTCCATACGGAAGCGAGATGATGGGTCATGAGGTATTAGTATCCTTTTTTTCCCTGGTTGAGTAAGCTACAGTGTATGTCGTCAAATGAAATGGAAAAAAGAGTCTATTTACTAAGAGACACTTTTCTAATTATTATTTGAAATTATACACTCATTCGGATTTGCGGATCTTGCAGCGAATTGCCTCAAGTAGAATCTTACTTTGGTCAATAACGTTGCCTCAAGAATAATGTTACTCTAGAACAACACCGAAAGGCTGCTGGAGGAGAACATGATAAGTCGAAGAAGCAAGCGAGAGTTATTGGAAGAACTCCGGCCAAGGTACCTGAAGGCAAGAAAAACCGAGAAGGTGATCATATTGGATGAATTTGTAAGCGTGACCGGCTACCATCGCAAATATGCGATCCGGGTCCTGAAACATGGTCGAGCACGGTCGAGTGGCAAGAAACATGGCTTTCCAAAAGTATACCAGGGAGAAGTGGTGATGGTCCTGAAACAGATATGGGAAGTGTGCGGGAGGATCTGTTCAAAACGGCTGCATCCTTTCCTTCCGGAGATGGATGGTCAAGGTACTGGAACGATGTGGTGAACTGAGCATGACGGCAGAGACGAAAACGCTCTTATTACGGATGAGTCGCTCGACCATTGATCGTTGCCTGGGTCCAGCTCGTTTTGAGCATCCACATGGTTTGAGCACCACCAAGCCAGGTAGCCTGCTCAAGAAGGCTATTCCGGTGCGTGTTTATACTCCCTGGGACGAAGACAAGCCTGGATTCATGGAAATCGATCTGGTAGCCCACTGCGGCAATACCGCTGAAGGACAATATATCAACACGCTAACCTGTGTGGACATCTCTACTGGCTGGGTGGAGTGTCTGGCAGTGCACCAAAAGACCCAGCAGGCTGTTTTTGAAGCCATCCAGCGCATGCGTACCCATCTGCCCTTTCCCTTGCTGGGTATCGACTCAGATAACGGCAGCGAATTTATAAATGGTCTGCTTTACCACTACTGCCTGTCGGAAAAGATCACCTTTACCCGTTCCCGTCCTTACAAGAAGAATGATCAAGCCCACGTCGAACAGAAGAATTGGTCAGTCGTTCGCCGCCTGGTTGGTTATGATCGCCTTGATACGAAAACAGAACAAAACCTCCTGGAAAGCATCTACGAGAACCTGCGCCTTTACACCAACTTCTTCCAGCCTGTCTTGAAGCTGATCTCCAAGGAACACGTGGACAAAACGCTCATCAAAAGATATGATCTGGCTGCAACTCCATTTCAACGTATCCTGGCTGCCAGGGATATTCACATCGAAAACAAGGCCCCTTTGATGAACCTGTACATGCAGCTCAACCCGGTACAATTGAGAGCCATGATCGATGCTCAGGTAGGCAAGCTGTGGAAAATCTCAAAGTAACATTCCGCTTTGAGGCAACGTTCAACTGAAAGTAACATTTGGCTTTGAGGAACTACGTGCAGACATTTTTGCTTCTGAGCATGTCGCTTGAACTTTTTTCCCACTTACTTGCCCAATTAAGGACTTGACTTTGAATAGTGTCGATAGTTGAATTCTAGCGCTTGATTTTTCAATTTCCCTGAAATCAAATTCTTATTTTCTATACTTTTCGATCCACGATTATTAAATAGCCCTATCATTAAAAGTTATCCTAATCTTAGTCCTCTGGGTTATGAGTTCCAAACCCGACTCCGCTCATTTTCACCAACAAGTACGTGTTTTTAGCTGTCTTTAGGTACTAAGGTTCATGCGTACCTTCATCCCTGCGATAGTGATGAATAAGTAATTCATTATATCAATAATTAAACCGTCTAAATTACACCGCCTAATCCCGGCTGGCTGTGGGGCGGCGCATTACGAATCTGCGACGGTAAACTGTTTCTGCATCCTTGGTATACAAACAGGCTTTCAACATGTGTCGCACTTCATCTTCGGTAAATGCGGTGACAGGCGCATCCTGAAAACGGGGAGGCGGGATCTCTTTCATTGGATTGGAAAATTGATATTCCTTACTTGCCCAATTAAAAAAAGAAGAAAGAGTGATCCAAACATTGTGGATTGTTTTGGGCGAAAGGTTCCGGACTTCGCCGCTGAAACGATGGGGAACATAATCGGTACGCAAATATGTCAAATAAGCAAAAATATCACGGCTTGTGATTTGAGTGATCTTGAGCACTCCTTTATAATTAGACCATTGGGAAAGGGTTCGCTGATATGAATCAATGGTGCGATCAGTTAATCCTTCGGCTGATTTATAATACAGGAAACCTTGAATGGCTTGCTCAATAAGCTGCGTACTTGAAGTTCTGCGGTTCATTACAATTACCTCCTGGGTGTGAGTAATTCACTATCGCAGACCTCTAAGTAAAGCAAAAACCATAGCCTTAGGGACTATGGTTGATGAAAAGTAGCGGGGGCAGGACTCGAACCTGCGACCTCCGGGTTATGAGAGGCAATCTCAGACCGCTCACCGCAGGCCTCCAGGCGACCCGATTTTAGGTAGCCTAACGATCTTCGGTTCCAAGGAGCCTGGCGGTCTTCGGTTCACGACTTTTTTATCTGAGACGAAGACCGGATTCCTGCCTAATGACAGGATCTAGTCTTTATACGGTCGGGCTTGCATGATGCTTGTAGGGATGAATAGCCGCGATCACCTTGGTCTCAGATTGTTGGGCAAAGTAAAGATCCCAGCGCAGCTGGAGATTCATCCAGAACTCAGGCGAGTTGCCAAAAAACTTCGCCAAGCGCAGAGCACTGCTCGGTGTAGCACCCCGCCGGCCGTTAACCAGATCATTGATACGCTGATAAGGCACATGGATGGCATCTGCAAGATCGCGCTGAGTTATTCCCATCGGGATAAGAAACTCTTCCAACAGCATTTCGCCGGGATGAGTGGGAGTACGATTGGTCGGAACACGAATCATTTTGCTCTCCTAGTGATAGTCCACGATCTCTACCTGGTCGGGCCTTTGGTCTGTCCAGAAAAAGCAGATGCGGTATTGGTCATTGATGCGGATACTGTATTGACCTTTCCGGTCTCCACCCAATGCTTCGAGTCGGTTTCCTGGTGGAATACGCAACTCATGAAGAGAAGAGATCGAGTCGAGTTGATCCAATTTACGGGCCGCAAGCTTCCAAAGATTTTCCGGGCAAGTTCTTTGAGC
>Ga0315268_10002542_pt1 | contig 20512 bp, 24 predicted proteins | sample C1_top_MG_FD_204535 | JGI IMG/M metagenome (GOLD analysis project Ga0315268, IMG submission 204535) | Sediment microbial communities from Yellowstone Lake, YNP, Wyoming, USA - C1_top | ecosystem: Environmental > Aquatic > Freshwater > Lake > Sediment | place: USA: Wyoming | collected 2017-08-01
ATCAAGATGGCCATATTCCCATTGCATACATGGCTTCCAGACGCTCACGCTGAAGCGCCGACCCCCATAAGTGCACTCCTTTCACCGGCAATGATCGGGATAGGAGGATACGCCGCAATCAGGATACTCTACACAGCATTTCCAAGGGTGCTGGCTAACTGGCAATTCACTATCATGCTCACGGGCTTAGCGCTTGTTACGCTAGTTTACGGTGGAATAATGGCGCTTGCTCAAGATGACATCAAAAGGCTTCTAGCGTACTCGAGCATAAGTCAGATGGGCTACCTCCTCCTCGGCATCGCCTCGTTATCCATGATCGGCCTAGCAGGAGCCACATTACTCTACGTCAGCCACGGGTTCTCTAAGGCTATCCTCTTCATGGTTGCAGGGATTTTCATCCACAACCTAAAGACCAGGAGCATAAAGTCGCTTGGAGGATTAGCCTCGAAGATGCCATACACCGCCACTGCCGCTTTGATCGCGTTTCTAGGCCTAGCTGGAACACCACCCATGATAGGGTTCTGGGGAGAATTCTTCATCTTCGCCGGATCCATGTATACGGGTTTCGCTGGCACACTAGCACCGGACATGACTAGAGTTGCGATAACAGGAGTAGCAGTAGTTGCGTCAGTTCTAACAGCGGCATACGGGCTATGGACCATAAGGAGGGTTTTCTTCGGCCCATTGAAAGAAGATTTCAAAGACGTTCATGAAGCTTCTTGGCTAATGGTAGCACCTATCATAATCCTAACAGTGTTGGCAGTGATCTTAGGGGTATACCCAACGATCTTGACCAGCATCATCGGACCGATCGTTTCCGGCCTTGCTTCAGCAGTTTCCGGCTCCTAGTATCGGGGTAGTTAAATATGCAATAGAACTGGCATCGAAAACGACCACTTTTATTCGAGTCGATGGAAACTAATTCCAGGTACGTTGGCGCCACTAGGAGTTGGTGTACCTTGTTAGCAATGAACAGAGAAAAAGGCAATGCCCATTATGGGAAACGACCAAGCAGGTTCTTTTAACTCAATACATGAATCGTTCCGCATTCGTTTGATGACTTCTGATTAGCCAAATTGTGATTGTGAGAATCGTTGAGAGAGTGGGCTAGTCAGCCACCTTTAGGGCAGGCAGCCAAAGCCCATAATACCGCAGCGCCGAACAACCCGACTATTAAACTTTGGTCCAAAAAATCGAACTTGTTCTAGCTACCCACATCTGTCTCTAAAGTATACGTCTGCTGGATAGAGATAACCGATTCCCTGATGAGGCCGTTCATAGTTCCAGTATCTGATGAATCCTCGATGCGAATCGAACATCCATGCTTCGTTCTCGTATGCCTTGTGAAAGGCTTCGATCTTTCCAATCGTGGACGGGCGTCTCACGCTTGCGACAATATGCTTTATTCCGTTTCCACTGCAGAATTCGGTGAAGGCAGATGTTTCTCCTTTGGTTGGATAGAATTCGATTCCTCTGTCTGTTAGGATCTGTCTGGGTTTTCCATAGGTTTTCATGGATTCTTCTAGGAGTTTGATGGCGTGTTCTGCTGTTGGGTTATGATGAATTCTTGAGCCTGGAATGAATCGTCAATGATCGTCGAGGTACGAGATCATCCATTCGTCTTGACTGGTGAGCTTATAATCGGCTTGCCAAAGGCTATTGCTGTGTTCCCGTTGGAATCTACGTTTATCCCAGACCCTTCTAGGCGTTGAGATTGGATTATTCAACTCGGCCTTGACAAGGATTCGATGGATAGTTCTGTGGCTTACAGGCGTGATGCCTTCAAGTCTACAGTTTTTGAGGTATCCTTCGATCTTGCATGGTCCCCAATGTTTGCTCCGTCTCAATTCTAGGATGAGGCTCACGGTTGACTGAGACATCCGGTAGTGACGGTGCGGCCTCCTCGATTTGATGTTTAGACCCTCCCACCCAAGTTTCCTATGGACGCTCAACCATCGATCAGCAGTCTTCTCGTTTATCCGTAATGCATCTGCGATCTCTTTGATCTTCCAGCTTTCCAATCTTCTATGGATGATCCATCTTCTTCGACGCAGCACATAATCCAACTATGCCCCTCTCCAATCATTCGCGATCTTTCGCATCTTTCATATAGAGGGACATATGTTGGTAGCTAGTTCACCAAAATTTCGAACTATTGGATAATGGAGGTGTCTTTCGACTCCCATGGGGGTAGGGGGTTCCTGTTTGACACGTGGCAACAACCTTACTGAAGGACATGCACGTCATATGCTGACTCTAAGCGCCGAGAAGCAAGTTGAGGTTGCAAGGGCGGTTGAGGCGCAGAAGCTTACTACACGCGAGACTGAGATGCTTGTACGAAGACTAAAGATCGAGTCACTTCCACAAAAGGGAGCAACATCACAGAGGACTCAAGCACATCGAAACATAGAGATCAATGACTTAGAGCCTACGAAGTGGAAGGAATACAGCCAGCAATATTATCTCCAGTTCTATTCTGTCTGGCCAGTTACGCGCCGGCATGATCCTTTCTTTGGAGTCAATGGAACAATCTACAGCGGCTGTTTTCCCTTAATCGTCCCCATCAATTGCATCTTGAGGTATACCAAAGAGAATGAGATTGTGCTAGATCCGTTTGTCGGAAGTGGAACTACGCTGGTAGCGTGTGCGATGCTGAGAAGACTCGGAATCGGTGTGGACATCAACCCGGAAGCGGAAAAGGCGAAAGAGAAACGGTTCAGACTTGTAAGCGAGAAAGATCCTTCCTTGGTAAATTACCTGGAGAGGCAGAGGTTCATGCAAGGCGATTCCAGAGATCTATCATTTGTTCACAACTCTTCAATTGATTTGATTATCGCTCATCCGCCTTATCTGGACATGATGAACTATGGCAAGAACGGGACATATGGCAATATTGAGGAATACAGACGTTTTCTCGATGAAAGCCTCGAGGAGATGCTTAGAGTTCTGAAACCCAACAAATTCTGTTGCATTCAGATTGGAGCGTTTGCAGCAAAGCATCTGCCACTTCACCATATCACGCTTGATTTGGCACTAAAGGTTGGTTTTGAGTTCATGGATGAAATAGTGCTAGCTTTCCTAGCCGATTTTGTTGGTTACTCATCATCGGTTTCCGGGCGTGATACCTCTATCGTGCATAAGGAAGCTTTCGCCAAATGGTTCAGCATAGTGCACAACGTCTATCATCATAACCACGAGTACCTGGTAGTTCTAAGAAAACCTGCATAAGTTCTATTATGCAGATCAGAGGCACGCATCATCTTTAAGCCTTTGAAATCACAAATAATTTTGTAGAGATTGTTTAGCAAAAAAAGTTCGATTGCATGGCAGTTAGCTTTCCAGAAGGTACAACAGATCATCCGGTGAACAAGAAAGCGAGAAACAGGATTCTCGTTTCAGTCTGGAATTTTGGAGCTGGATCTCTCCAAGCTGAAAGGGGGTATTACACTTGCAACGATCATCCTGCTAAGATGCGGCCAGCTTTGGCTAAGGCTATTCTTCAGGTCTACGGTGAGTCGCCTATTCTTGATCCTATGGCCGGTATCGGTACAACGCTGGTCGAGGCTATGCTGATTGGTATGGATTCGGTTGGGGTCGAGTTTGAGAAGAAGTTTGTGGATCAAGCCAACAGAAACATAGACCACATCAGGAACGTTAGCTCGAACAGAAGGGTCGGGGAAGCGGTTTGCATGCAAGGAGATGCTAGAGATCTGTCCTGTCTGAATACTGATAGCATCAACAGTGTAGTATTCTCTCCTCCTTACTATGATGCGATCAAGCCCGTTTCCAAGAATCATCAAGCTTCTGAGGACGGTTGTTTGGAAAGACAATACGTCATGGCTGAGCAAACCGAGAAAATGAGAAAGCTCTTCGAAGAAGGCAAATTCAAACGTGGTGGAAGCTTTCTACATGTGGCAAACCCAAGTTCGATGGCAAATCAATTGGCAGGGTATGGGTCTGATTCAAACAACATTGGAAACCTGAAGAAGTATGGTCGTTTCAACTCCATAGTATTCAGTCCACCGTATTGGAATGCGTTGCACCCCTCCGCAAAGAACCCAAACTGCTTCAGCGCACAATTCTGTAGGGAAAAGAATCTCCCCACCGCCTACTCAGATGAACAAGAGAACATTGGAAACAACCAACATTATCCAACCTATCTGGGAGAAATGAGCAAGGTCTATTCGGAGTGCTTTCGAGTCTTGAACCCGGGCAAGCATATGGTGGTCGTAGTGAAGGATATCCGCAGAAACTGGTTAACCATACCTTTAGGCGCAGATACGATCAAGCTATGTCAGATGGTTGGCTTCAAGGTCTTCGATGTCATAATCAACAAAATGTATTTTCCATCGTTCTGGCAGTTGAGCCGAGCTAAGAAAGATCAAGAGAAGGGAGTAAACCATCCTCTGAGAACGCATGAGTACGTGCTCGTTTTCAAGAAATAGTATGTATCATCTTTAAGCTTTCCAAACTCCAAATATTATTATGTCGGATCTTCTCACCGCGCCATTAGAATTCATCCAAAGAGTAGTGGGCGAAATCTCTTCTGAGGGAGCGATACCATTCTTTCATCCCTTCTACAACTTGGTCGTCATATTGTGGATGGCTGCTATAGCTGCCATTCTTGTTTGTCCTTTTTGGAAGAAGTTCAGAGCCTTTGCGGTGTTTCTAACTTGGCTTGCGATATTCACAACACTTGCTATGAGAGGATCATCGCCTAGCGGACTCCAACTCGATGTATTAAGCGCCTTCTTCAACGTGTCGCTATCCATTGTACTGCTGATACTCTTCGTAATCCTCACGATCTGGATATTCAAACGAGTTGTGAAAGGTAAGGTGCCAACTCCAAAGGTGAGCTAGTGAGTGTTCTACACAGCCTCAAGAGAGCCTTTATTTGGTTTGCGATGGAAGTGCTGTGTCGAATAACCCCATTTTTTGGACATGAATGAGTGATTTTCTCTATAACGAAAGTTTCTGTTGTATCCGAACATTATCATTGTTTTGATGATAAAACGAGTTACTCGACACAGCAGATGGAAGTAGCCTCGCTATCAATTGCATACTGCGTACTTATTCTGTTGAATGGCTCTTACATCACAGGAATACTACTTGGAGATGTTTTGCTGTTCGCATTCTTGGTAACGCTCTTCATTCTGGATTATGCTATAGCTTCGAGAAGTGAAGTTAGCCAAGAGACGGCTGTTGAACTAACACCCGCTACTGCCCAGACTAAGAAAGAGCAAGCTCTCAAGTATCTGAGAACGCTAGGCAACGTTACATCTGGTCAGCTCGCATCGTTACTTGACGTAGACGTTCGCAACCTCTCCAAGTTCCTTAATCCATTGATTCAGACAGGAGTTGTAGAGGCAAGAAAGCAAGGCAAGACCTTCATCTACAGCCTAAAGGATGCGCATACTTTTCTGCATACACATAATCGTCATAACTCTTTAGAAGAAACTGATTATGCAAGCCATATAGCCCTACCTAAGTCGAATGTTAGGCTACCCACTGAAGGCAACATGCTCGGAAGAGTAGCCCTAGACGACTGGAAACTAGGCGAATTCTTCTATCTGCCTCTGAGTAAATATGCTCAGAAAGGAATCTTGGTTTCGGGAGCTAGCGGAAGCGGAAAGACAGTTGCGGCTAAAGTAATAGTCGAGGAGCTTTTAGATGATGATACCCCGGTTCTGGTTTTTGATGCTACAAAGCAATGGGAACGGCTTGAGGACAAGAATACTTCGCATGATATGCTCAAGCGTTACAGGCTCTTCGGTATGAAACAGTCTCCAAAAGGATACAAAGTCAAGGTAATTAGAGAGATGACCAGCGTTGAACAGAGCGTCGGCCACAATGAAGCGACCATTTTCGACCTTTCCAATATTTCAGATGAAACTGATAGGATTGAAAAAGTGGCTCTGGCCTTGGACAAAATTCTCGAGTACTTCGATTCACAGAAGGATTCAGATGAACTGCGTTTATTGATTGTAGTCGAAGAGGCGCATTTATGGACGCTGAAAGAAGTTGGCAAAGATGCGGTTAGATTCTTGGACAAAGCCGTTAGAATGCTTAGAAAGAAAGGTGTCGGAGTCATGTTGGTCTCACATAAGATAAGTGACTTTGATCCAGCAATGAGATCCTCGATGAATATTAGTGTCTTCTTCAGAACTAAGTATGATGGCGACTTGGAAAGCATTGGGAGAATATTCGGAAGTGAATTCTCGAAGATTGCACCAACATTGCCAGTTGGCTATTCGATCTTCCACTTGGCAGATATCGGAGAACCATTCATAACAGCTTGGCGACCCACGCACAGTGGTTGAGTAAACTTGAAACGGATATTGTTTGTTTGTGTTGAGAACGCAGGCAGAAGCCAGACAGTCGAAGCTTTCGCAAATAGCTGTGGAAAAGGTAAGATAATTGCTTCAAGTGCTGGCGTCAGGTTAGCCGATAAAATAAACCCCATCGTGATTGGTGTCATGGAAGCGAAAGGAATCGACATATCCTCAAGCAAGCCTAAGCTGCTGACTCCTGAGATGGTGGAAAAAACTGAAAGTCATAAGGATGGGATGCAGCGTCGAGAAGTTCCGTCCAGCTTCAGCAAGGTAACCGATTGAGAAGATTCGAGAGATAGGTGATCAGATAGAAGACAAGGTTGTGACGTTGCTGAGATCCATAAACTGAAGAGTCATGTCAAGCCACATAAGGAGTAGATGTGTGCTGACTTTGACGATCAACTGAAACAAGAGAGATTTTCCTATGCGCGAATGTGTATTCTGCAGGATAGTTAATGGAAAGATGAAGGCCGAGATTATCTACGAAGACGAGTGGTTTACCTCCTTCTTGGACATAAATCCAAAAGCGATAGGACATACGCTCGTCATTCCAAAAGAATATGTGAGAGTTTTGACGGATTTGGACGATGACTGTGTCTGCGGCGTTACGTTGGCAGTGAAAAAAGTCACTCGAATGCTTAAAAATGCAGTCAACGCAGAAGTCTTCACCATAGGAATAAATGATGGAATCGAAGCGGGTCAATAGATTCCACATCTACACGTCAACATTATTCCTAGGTTCGGAGGAGACAGAGGAAGACCTGTTCAGGATCTGGTGCGAAATTTCCCTTCGGAGAGCGTTTCAGTTACCACTCAGAGGATACGACAGCCTATCTAGTGTTTGCTTCTAGATCGCTCTGGAATCACTTCTCGTGGTCTTCATGACATATAGGGCAGCTCTTGGATCGCAAAGAGATCACAAATGGTGATAATGCTTCTTGTTTCTTCCATGTGATCCATCCTTAAGTGCCTTCATGTAGAGGCAGTTGTCGGCTGCGATGAATGCCATGCTGTGATCAATTTCTGAGGTGAATTCGACGGGTACGTTTCTGGCCAGTACTACGGGGGTCCTTTCATCAGCTTCCCCCATCAGTACGTGAGCTCCAGACGCCAGATCATCTGCCAGATTCTGAAGCGTTATTTGAAGTGAGTTTCCAAATAGATCTTTTTTCTGTCGATAATCCTTTACCGGTTTGAACCCTGCCACCGCCAAGGCTACCCCAGACGTTCCATGTCTTAACGGGGTTGTCCGGCTATCTACGATTACGATTCCAACATGTTTCCCCGTTTGTTTCAGAATATCTGTTCGAATCTTCTCTGCTTTTTCTTGAGGGTTTATGGACCAGAGAATCACCTGTCCATCCGGACTGTTCGATTTGTCTATTCCAGCATTGGCTATGAGAAAATTGTCCTTCAATGTAAGCAAAGCTTTGCGAACTTTGCCGTAGACGACATCTGCATTCTGTAGGATCAACTCTACCTGCCTTTCATCTAAATCGATTTGCTTCGCCAATGCTGTCGCCGTTGCAGACGGGCGGACATCCTTGAGTTCGACGATTCTCCCTTCAGCGACTGAAACAATTTTACTGGCTATGAGCAGGATGTCTTGATCTTTCAGTTCTATCTCTTTGTCTTTCAATCCCTCTAAAATTGCGGTGGTTAAGTCATCGCCTGGATGAATTATCGCTGTCTGGATAGGAGTGAATTCCATCTATTCATCATCTCCGACGGCCTTCAAGCATATCCAGAATAGTCAATGACGCGGAAACTGCCTGGTACGTAGATTCGCACGTAGGATTTCTGAGGAAGATGGATCTGCGAAAACCACCGCTACTATTTTGAAACCGTGATATTAACCCTAATGTTTCATTTGGATAGTGACACGTTTCGCCCATGATGCGGAGAATCTCAACGTCGAAATAATTGTCTTTCATCAGGATGCAAGCGACAATGCTGGCTGGCGTTCCACGAAATCCTCCAGTTGGAATCTCACATGATCTTACCCACTTCAACGTGTCAGACAGAGACCTTACGTCGAATCCTGCTAGTTTGAGGATCGACAAAGCATAGTATGTTGAAGCCGAAGTTGAGCGGCCAGATATTCCAAAACTTCCCTCTGGATTTCTAAAACTAAGGATAAGCTTGATTGTCTTCTCTAGATCTAGCTTCCAATCCGCCAGTTCTAGGAGTTTGAGAGCCATGTATGTTGTCTCTGAGGTTTCCATGTCTGCTTCTAGAGATCCAAACCCACCATCTGATTTCTGGGTTGACAAAACAAATCTGTTGAAGGATCTTGAGGGTTTTGATTGTAACTCGTGCAGAGCCTCAACTACATAGTAAGCTACGTTAATGGAATCGAAGCTGCCATCGCTCTCTTGTAAGTACCGTAAGAATCTAGCGATATCAAATTGTCTCCGAGGTTCGACATGAAGTGATTTCAGAATCTTGATGGCATAGTAAGTATCCCGAGCTCCAGATTCTGCACCCTGAGCAAAGGAGTATCCGCCATCCTCATTTTGATGCTCTTGGACATACTCTACAATCTTCTCAACGTAAATCCAATTGTCTAGGTTCGTTCTGTGTCTGGAAGAAAGGTGCATCCGCTCAAGCTCACCTTCATCCTTGAGGCGAATAATGTAGAAGCCATCAGCCCGATCCCAATGATTGGATCGGGCGGTTGAAGGTGAGCCTCATCACCCTTACAGAGGAACAGTCAGGGAATATATTAAGCCACGCTCTTATCAAGAAGGTGGCGCTTTTTAGGGCTTTCCGCCTTTTCATCTTCTGATGGCTTTAACCATCCAGTCTTTCATGCCTTCTGAGGTTGAATGTTCTGAGGTGCTTAGAGAGGTCAGGTGGGCTGGTGGCCTCAGATGCCTCCATTGCGGTAGCGGTCGCGTTGTTAAACGTGGTTGGAGAGGGCTTTACCAGCGGTATCACTGCAAGGATTGTGGAGGCTGGTTCAACGATAGGACCGGCACAGTCTTCGCCTATTCGAAGCTGCCCTTGAACGTCTGGTTCTTCACAGCCTTCCAGATACAGTCCAAGATAAGCGTCAACGAATTGGCTGAAACCGTCAACCGTCCCTACTGCACTATGTTTAGAATTGTTGGGAGGCTGAGGAGGAGCATGTACCTGACCGCCTCCAGAAGCTTGAGGTTGAGAGGCATCGTAGAGCTGGACGAGGTTTACGTGAAGGCTGGTCTCAAAGGCAAGAGAAGCCTCGCTAGAAGGCCTAGAGTTAGAGGTTTGAAACGTCGCGGCAGAGGGACCTACGCCTCGGATAAGCCTCCAATCCTGGGGGTGGTAGAGCGGAAAGGGTTGGTGAAGCTTATTCCATTGGCTGATCTTGCTGCGAAGACCGTGCTCCGACACCTTTTCAAAAGCTTCGAGATGAAGGATCTGGAAGCCCTCTACACCGATGAGCATCCATCCTACAACGCTCTCAGAAGCCTCAGCCGCCATGACAGGGTGAACCACAGCCTACGCGAATATGCAAGAGGCAGAGTTCACACAAACACGGTTGAGGGGGAATTCTCCATCTTCAGACCCTGGACCGCCACCTTCAGAGGCATCAGCAAAGAACACCTCCACCTCTACACGGCTCACTATGGCCTCCTCCGTAATACACGCCACCTGGACAGAGTTCAAAGAACACTGGCTATACTCAACCCAACCGCGTGGAGCCAAGCGCCATGTTCTTAACAAGAGCGTTAAGCCAACTCGAGTGGGTTTCGTGGAGTTCAAGGTTGCTCTCGGAGGGCGTGTGGACAGGGATGTGAATATGCGGAGGCCATCCATGCTGACCTGATGATCGTAGGGACTGGAGCTGGAAAAATTGAAACGGTTCCTTGGCAGTGTATCGGAAAGCGTCGCAAAGAATGCAAAGTGTTCAGTGATGATCATGAGATGATATAAAAAATCTGACAGCCCCTAGGTCGGAAGTAAAATCAGGCATATTCAAAGAGATTGCTCTTCTGAAGGAAGCGTTCAATCTTGAAACAACGCACGAGTCCACTAGTTGGGTCGTCGACCGTTGATTTCAGAGGCGTGGACTGTGCTGGAAGATACCATGACGGAGCGGGAAGCTCATATCCCTCAGTGAACATCACCCTCTCAGAAGTCACCTTAGATCCCCCCTTCAAATTCAAGTGCTTATGGTAAGTTGGAACACCCTATGACCCAACATGTCATGTATATGTAACCACCGTTACATTTAATAGTTACATTTTGCGCGCAGTCAAACGTCGAGGCGTCTGCAGTGAAGGTCTTACTGATTTCAGACGTGCACGCGAATCTGGAGGCTTTGGAAGAAGTCCTGAATCATACGAATGTAGACGGCGTCATCTTTATGGGAGACATTGTTGACTATGGTCCGAATCCGGTAGAGGTTTTTGACCTCCTCCGATATGTTGAAGCCAAGAGAGTTTTAGGAAACCATGACGCAGCTGCCGCCTTCAAGATCGACTGCCGAAGCAGTCCGGCAATGCACGCCGCGTCTGTGGCCACTAGGCGAATAATCACGTGGAAACTCATGCCGCCTAGAGCACTTGTTCTTCTAGGCAAGGCTGAGCGCAGGCTTGACCTCGAGTACGACGGGTTGAAGATACGTGCGCTCCATGCTGCGCCAGGCGATGAGCTTTACAAGTATCTTACAAGGGAAGAAATCGACAAACTGGACATGGAAGGCGCCGACCTAATGCTCCTTGGCCACACGCACATGGCGTACGAGGTAAAGAATAGCGGACTGTGGGTAGTTAATCCTGGCAGCGTTGGAATGCCCAGAGACGGCGACCCTAGAGCATCGTACGCGATACTCGATACGAATACGAGACGTGTAACTTTTGGAAAGACGAAATACGACATCGAAGGAGTTCTCTCAAAGCTCCACGGCATTTTTGGTCGAGATACTGAAGTGTTCGAAATCCTCGCGGAATCCCTTCGAACAGCCCATCATTTTTCACAACCGCTGAAATCTTAGGACTGCGTCTAGACATCCATCTGCCTTCGAATCGTAAATAGCTACGCCTCCATTATCGGCTATGAGGAACGATGGGTCTTGAGACGTCCCTATAGTTGCGAAAAAAGATTTGGACGAAATGTAACGCTTGTTACGCTTAAATAATACGCTTACAGCAAGCAGAGTCGCGATCCAGTCATGCCTGCTGAACAAGACGAGATGGAGCGTCAAACATGGCTTCTAATCGGAGAGAAAGGCTCGTCTGCTCAAAATGTATCTAGGCTGCTAAAGTTTAACAGAAGGTCACACGTGGTGGCTTCGGGGAGTTTGTAGGCTAGGACCTCGAACTTGGCGTGAACAATAATTAAAAGCAGTATGGATGGAGAAAAGCGATGTGTTTTTTCTTCACGCACAATTTCTTACAATTAAATTTTCAGCAATCGAGTGAAGAGTACAACCAATGAATGAAAAGATTGAAGGCCGACGCTCACGATTGGATTTTTTCGCACGCCAAATGAGTCGTGCAATCCAACAGGAAGGATGTCCCATATGCCGCAAGTGCAACGAATATCAGGGCAAGGATTGGTTCTGATTTTTCAGCGAATCATATGGTGATGGGGTTGATGTAGGCAAGTACAAGGACTACTGGGGATTCTGCAAAGAACACAGCAAATTGATAGCCAGAATTGGACCGAAGTGGCAGAAATCGGTAATTTACCAATGGATTATCAAGGCTCATCTACCCGAACTGGAAAAGTTGCAAAGACGCCTTCAAAAGCTTGAGCGAGCACATAGAATTATCAGCAGGACAATGACTCGAAGATCCGTCAGAAAGACAGTTCGGAAGATTCTTCCCAGAGGAAATTGTTTGTTCTGTGAAAGCTCACGTGAGAGAGCACACCACTTCATATGGGACCTATTGGAAGCCTTAAGTGATCCAGAGATTCGGCGTCTTTACGAGGATTCAGATGGGCTCTGTATGCAACACTTTTTCTTGGCAGTAGGAGATGCAGATTTCAGGCATGCTCCGCAACTGAACGAACTGGTCAAGAAACAGATCAGAGGATTGCAAGAATTAATGAATGATTTTAACGAGTTCTTTAGGAAATCAGAGTATCATTTTTCTAACGAACCAAAGGGTAAGGAACAAACTACTTGGATTCGTGCGATGAGCAAACTCGTTGGACATGCCGATTTGGAAGAAACCGACGAGACAACAGACAAGAGAAACTCAAAGTGACAAGGTCGACAGTGAGACATTCATAGTCTCTTCGAATATACTTGTGCAGCTATCCAAATCATGTGGTTACCCGGCGACTCGAGAGCCAAGGCATTCAAATGCTTTGGTCGCTCTTACGCGAATCTCGATTCTTCTGGCGAGTCCGAATGCGGGTCACAGTTTCCATTCTTTCGATAACTATCTGTGAGTCTCTTCCCATCTGTTGAAGGATTCCCGAGATTTCTTTCAGACTCTCTAAACCCTTGGGAGGTAAATCGGTTAATCTTGAACTTCTGTTCTTTAGGTGGACGAGAGTCTTATGGTATTGAAGGAACTCTGGCGCACACTTCTTTACATGCAGTGAGAAGGCTCGTCCTTCTGGATGATCCAGGTAATTGATGAGTATCTGGAGTATCATCTTGAGGAGAGACCTACCGGTGGTTTGCATTCCTTGTGCGATCCATAGTTCCCAAACTTGTATGCACGCTTCGCAAAGCTCAGAAGCCGCGACCAAATTCGCCAAGAAGTCTGCATAGTCATAGCTTATTGGCCGCAGCACCTTGACCTCATCGATCCTGATGACGTTCACATGATGCAATTGACTAGGCCGTTTGCGGTCTTCACGAGAGTCTTCTTCCATGTCTCTCCCCATGATGTGCCGTGGCTTGAGATGTAACAATCGTTACACTTATTTCCATCGGACGAATAGGACGGCTTTGTTGGAAGTCTCAAACGTGGGCGTGCTTGTTAGAACGTTACTGCCTAGGGAGACCGGAGCGGAGCTTGCGCAGCGGGCGAAAGCGAGGGGAACTACTCTTGAAGAAGCGTTGCGGCTAGCTTTGCGAGCAGGTGGGCTTGCGCTGGAGATTGAAGTAATAAAGGGAGGAAACATGTTTATGTCCAACCGTGTCAGGTTCATGGAGGAAAGCATTCCGGAGATCAAGAAAGAAATAGGATGGCTAGCAGCTGCGATCGAACAGGCTGAAAGAGACAGGGTATTAATGGAGCGACTCTTGCTCGATGGAGGGAATTCGCAATCGGAACAGGGTCCCAAGAAGGGATCATGATGAACGTTAAATGGGATGCAATGCGGAGAGCAGCCACGGTCTTCCTAGAAAAACCAGTGACAATAACGCTGGAGCCTGGAGATCTTGAACGCCTTGAAACTGTAGCCAAGCAAAGGGAAACATCCGTTAATGTAGTCATACGTGAGGCATTGATTAGGGGGACTCATATCGAGGATGTGAAAGAAATGGAGAAGACAATGAAGAGACTGCTCCAAGAAAGAAACGAGCTGTTAGAAAAGAGAGAAAAACTGGTTCGTGTCTTCGGCGGTTTGGATGGTCGGAGGTCTACTCTGCGATATAGATGCCATGAACTTTATTCAACGAACAGAAACCTGACAATCAATCTCTGTGGACACGGTCTAGGGAGTAGATACCCTGAGTTGCTCGACAGATATCTTTTCGCCAATTATCCCTCTGCGAAAGCAACCCCTGCCTCTGAACTTGCTACCACACCGCAACTAAGCAATCCAAATTCTCGCCCCTAAGAGTAATGAGAGTTCTGTCGGGAAACTCGCGATCGAGAACTCAGAGAGTTGTCTTGCAATCTCATCGAAAAGGCCCTGCTGCGACAGAGTAAGTAGTCGTAACCTCAAATAGTCTGAAAGCGTATTTTTTGCAACTCTTCGTGCCCTCAAGCTCTTGACTTGCCTGCGTCCTATCCAAACGTATTGCTTGGCTTGATTATGCAAGCGAAGCTTACGCGCCGAGATCATTCAAGTCCCATCAACGATGTGGACGTGTTGTCACAGTTGCTTAGCCAATGGTATCGCCGCTGTAGATTCCTGCCTCTGTCAAATATTCCCTTGTACAGTTCTTGGCCGTAGCTATTTGGCAAAGGTTTATGTTCGATGATTCGGAACGTCCACTTTTTTCTACACCTCGGTGCTGTGGTCAGGTTTTGCTTTGTATTAGCCGACCCTGATTCGACTGTCTCGTAGAGGGACGTATCTGATCGCCGACAGCTCGTCCCTCAGCTCCTTCGTGCTAGCCAGCATCGACCTGAAACTATCTGAGTTGACATTCGTGGCATAGGCGTAGTGCCTCCTCTCAAGATCACGCTTGATCTCATGATGTAGATCATAGCGTCGACATCGTTCAGTGGCACGGAATATAATGGCTTCAGGTTATATTCATCCTGCTTTGCTGTGACTGACCCGATGATCTGATCTTGAGGTTTTTGCTTCTCAAAGTCGCCATCCACAATTGCCTAGACTGCGTTTAACATTAGTTTCACCTGAATATCTATGAGCTATTGTCGAAGATTTCACGGAATGTTGGAGGAGACTGATGTTAATAGACCACGACTCTACGTCAGTCAGTGGTATCCGTGGATGGCCCGATTCGGCCTGGATCATCGTTTGTAGGTTGTGCCAAGATGTCAATATGCTCTCCACGAAAAGACCGCGACCTCATAGTCGTGTTTCCAAGGATTCCACTGGTGCAGTCTGATCGGCTGTGCCGAATATTTGCTTATACAAGTCTTGGCCGTAACTGGTTGGAAGAGGCCCGCCTTCGACGACTCTAAACGTGCGCTGGCCATCGATCTGTCTCTCGGCCCGAAGGAAGAGAGTGGCATCCGTCTTTTCGCGGCAAAACGCTTGCGCCAGTTCAAAGATGTGGGTAACGTAGAAGACCTTGATGCCCGCTTCCACGAGTGCCTGGATCACTTGTCGCCCGATCTCCGAACCTTCTCTCTCATTCGTTGATGAGAATGACTCATTACAAAGCAAGATGCAGCCGGATCCTATGTGGTCAGCGATTATGCTGATTCTGCTCAGCTCTTCATCGAGCTTACCGCTCTTCATCGTCGCATCTTCCTCCCGCTTATAATGTGTGAAGACGCCGGTGCAGACGCTTGCGGAGAACTGGTCTGCGGCCACAAACATGCCGCATTGCATCATCAAGTAGGACAGGCCTACGCTTCGCAAGAACGTTGACTTCCCGCCCTGGTTGGCACCCGTTATGATTACGAGTCTTTTGTTGTCTGCAGCCAAATCGTTGCCGACCACTCTGGTGTCCAGTCTCAACATCAGACAAACGTCGTAGAGCCCCTCAGCGGAAAGCGCAAGCCTATCGGAAGCCAAGGGAACGGGAACGCATGTCGGCTCCCCCTTGCGGACAAGCTGCTCATGGAGGTTCAGACAACTAACGTAGAAAGCCAGCTCCGTCTGCAACATCGTGAAGAAGCTGAGAATGTGATCTGTGGACTGCGCGAGGACATTGGCCACCACGTTGATTCCCTTCTCGCGTAGCTCCGACAGAGCTTGGTGACCACTCTCATCACGGCCATCGATTTCAAAACTGTATGCAGACTTGCCTTTGCTGAAGATGCTTTTGATCCAGCTCTGTCGTTCATACAGAGGTCTGCGGAGTACGTAGTGAGTGCCTTTGACGCCCTTCCCGAGCTGGGCGCTGAAAAGGACCCCATTCTGGAACTTCAGTTGGCTCAGATGTTCCTGAAGGACATGGAAATATTCATCATCTAGTTCTTGTGTGACCATCGCGAAGAAGCGAACAAATCCCTCCGACCGAAATTGCCCACCATGCTCTTCGGCGATTTGTCTAAGCCTCTTTATCATGCTGACGAACAGCTCCAGCGCCTCAACTGCTCTCCAGAGGATTGAGTTGGGAGACTTCATATAGCCCCAGATCTTCTTCTCACGTTGGATTGCTTCTACGGCAAGTTCGTAGATCTCTCTCACGGTATCTGCATGCTGCAGACAGTCGCCGAGAATCTGCTGGCGGTACGCAATCGCATTCGAGTCGGTCAGGCTTGACAAGACAACCTTCTTGGCCACGTCGAACAGGAACTTGTCGCCGCGAGCCATCGCTTCGAACAGCGTGTTGAGCTCCAGGTCTTGTACCAAAGTGCTCGCGCCCGGCTGCAAGTCAGCTTGTACATTGAAGTCACGATCTCGATACATAAGAAAAGCCTTCATCGCATGATACGCCTCTTCAGGGACTCATAAGTAAGTCCATACTTCTTCGCGATTGCGATGGCGTAGGCCCGACCGTCCGCAGGTCTCCTTACGATCTTATATGTCCGTAAGACTGGATTTTCAGGGACGACTGTACCCACCATGCTCACTGTGGTCTCGGAGAGAGTCGAGAACTCGTCTATGAAAGTCACGACCACGCAGAGCATGTCTCGCTGGATGATCTGCTGCAACACCTCTCGACCTAGAAGAAGTGCATCACGCAGGGTCGTGGACGCGAGGCATTCATTCATGATCACAATACTGTTACTGGTAGCCTGCTGCAGGATTTCGTGGATTCTGATCAGTTCGTCTTGCAGTTTGCCACGTAGATTCTCGATGTGCTCTTCTTTTTCGAAATGTGTAAACATGCGATCGCACAGAAAGAGCTGGGCCTCCCTGCCCGGCACCGGATATCCCAGACGGGCTAGGTAATGCAGCTGCCCAAAGGTCCGCGCGAACGTCGTTTTACCGCTCTGGTTCGGGCCCGATACGACGAATATCCGCTCAGGGTCCTTCAGGTAGAAATCGTTGGACACTACCCGGGAGTGTTCATGAATGAGCTTGTTGGCGAGGGCTAGATCAAATGTTTCATAGGCATGGACCTCTTTGGACCGATCGGTGACTTGGGGATAACAGAAATTCAAACCAGCTGACTTCAAGTTTTTAATGAACTCCAAGTAGGCGAGATAAAATTGAACTTCTCGATTGAAACGACGAATCGTTGGGTCAAGGTAATCGTGGTGGCGATTATAATAGTCACGCAAGGCAAGGAAAATGTCTGGATAAAGTTGCGCAACCAGATCTAGGATCCCCACTTCAACATGGTTCATGTCCGCTGGCTCAGGAAAGGCGACGCCATAGTCCTTGACTTTTCGTTGCTGGAACTTCCGGAATGTCTCCTCAACCTCGGCGCCGTAGTCGGGTTCCCCCTTGTATCCGTTGACTGTGACAGTGCTTCCTTGTATGTGGACGCAGTATGTGACGCCGTACAGCTCGTGCTTCATCGTCTTCGTCTCGGAGAGCAACGACCTGAAACCATCGGAGTCGACAAGCGTCTTCAGGTACTCGCGGAATGCTCGAAAGCCACGTGATTTCACGTCCAGACGTGAGATTTGATCAGCAAGACAGTTGACAGCCTCGCAGTATATCTCCACGGCGTCCAGGAACCAGCTTGCCTTCTGGTATTCGTAGCGGAGCTCGTCTGCTTGAGCCAGATGCCGACGCATTGCTATCATGTTCCACGCGAAGGATTTGATATGCTCACGCAGCTCTTGTTCGTCAAGATCCCGCAGTATCTCATGGCGATAGGTGATGGCCTCGACATCGTTCAGGGGCACGGAAAAGAAGGGGGCCAGATCATATTCCTGCCGACCCGCCGTCAACGACTGGAAGATCTGATCCAGATTCAAGTCATGAAAGAAGGAGGGCGTGCGTTTGACATCCACGTCTACGTCGATTTCAGACAGGTCAAACAGGATGCTGTGGAAAAGCATGGGTTGCACAACCATTTTCATTTGAGCGTAAATAGAAGAACAAGTGTCCACCAGTTGCTGGCCGATTCACTGATACCTGTGTCTTCGGGCGCAACGACGTAACCCCGCGAAGCGAACTTATCAGCAAGCTCTCGATAAACACTCTCCGGCATCTCGGCTTCTGTTGGCGGATTGCCACTGGATAAGCATTCGCTACAGCTAGAGCCACTGAGATGTATGTGAAATCTGGTCCAGTCCAGCGCATTTCTGTAGATGTCCACTTTCATTTTAAACCCGCGCCTTCTTAGAACTTTGCTCTATGTAACAATCGTTACATTTAAGAATATATCAAGGTGGAACTGCCACGGTCAATTACACGAAATATTACTCAACCAAAAGAACGTTGAAGCAAATGCCACGAGCCGCTCGAAAGATACTTGTCTCCAATAATTCGAGTCGCGGCGATCTGTGGCGCTGGGCCTCCTACCCAAGTGGCTGCTAGCTCTGGCTCGGCCTCCCTCAAGATTTATGAATAAGATCATCGGGAAATTACGATTTAGGGCCTTAATAACGAGTTTTCCAACCGAATCCAAAGCTCGGACTCCTTGCCGTGCAAAGTAAGCTCCCATGACCTGAAATAGTCTGAAAGCGTGTCATTTACAAAGCTCGGTATCCTTCAATCCTTTGAATTGCCCGCGGCCTATCCAGAGGCACTTCTTGTCTTCTCTACTCACCATCGGTGGATCGGTAAGTTGGTTCTATGGCAGACTATTACGTGGTAGAACTTGTTCCCATCTTCTTTCAAAATCATTACACAAACTGACCAGACTCGTCGATATCGATTTCTTGTTTCTTGACATCAATCACATTATCATTTGCATGAGCATAACCTAACGGAATCATCGACATGTTGTGGCAGGCATGTCGTCCACGCATATTACTAGCACCTTGTGATCTTTCCTCTTTACAATCGCCACCACGCTGAGAACATCTTTGGTATCGAAAGCTTTAGCGCACTTCGATTTCAAACCCATTCCTTCAATAATAACATCGAACTTCCATTAACCTCAGTGAACACCGTGAGAAATCCGAAGACTTCAGGCTGGTTGTTATTCGGCTACGATGTTCCTGAGCATCCGTCCAGAATCAGGGTCCGAATCTGGCGGCAACTGAAGGGCTTAGGGGCAATCTATCCCCAAATGTCTTTTTGCGTTCTTCCAGACTCTTTGGAGGCTCGTTCCCGCCTAAGAGATCTTACCTCAGCCATGAAAGGCTACGGTCCCAGGGTAATTTTCGAAGCAAAGCCCACGAACAGGGCTTACTTGAACACCATGTTGACGCTTTTCAAAGAGGATGTCGAAAAAGAGTATGATGAAGTAGTCGAGGAGTGTAATGAGTTCTTGGAAGAAATCAAGAAAAACTTAAGGTCCGGCAATGTGACGCAAACCGAAGTTTCAGAACTAGAAGAAGCGCTCGAAGGCCTAGAACGCTGGTTTACTAAGATTAAAAGTAGGGACTTCACAAGGTCAGCGGCTAAAGGGAAGATTCGCAGACTTCTTAACCGTTGCCACCGCGCCTTACTAAGCTTCTCCGAGAAAGCCCAACCTGAATAGTACACGAGAGATCTGCGTGAATGATCCTATGAGCTTTTTCCAAAAATATGTGGATTAAACTATCTGAATACTGAAAAATGCTTCAGCCTAGTTCGTCGTCACGTTAGTCTTTATTGAAGCAAGTTATGTCTTCTATCTACGACTTTGATCTCTTTCCAGCCTTTTTCTTCTTGGTCTTCTTTGCCGAAGATGACTTTCAACCCTGACCACTGTTATGTGGGGTCTCAAATGCTATGACATCTTCAGGGTTTGACGCAATGCTGTCCGCTTGCTGAGAGTTCTTAAGCATCCAGTTGAGTACCCTCATCTTAGCAACGTCGTGCCATTCAAGCTAGGCGTCAAGAGCATTCTGAATTAATTATGACATCTTGAGATTACGAATTCTCAAAATGTTTTTATGATGAATGCATAGACTTGACGATGGAAGTGAGACAGTTGGCGATTCGTGGAAGAGATTTCCTTGATCTTCAAGACTACTCAAAGAAAGAATTGTGGCAAATACTGAAGACTGCAAAGACATTGAAGCAGAAGGTTGATAGAGGAAGAAGTCTAACGGCGTTGAGAGGAAAACACCTAGCACTCATGTTTGAGAAACCCTCTACAAGGACAAGAGTGTCATTCGAAGTGGCGATGGAAAGCCTTGGCGGGCACGTCTTTTCGCTGGGCTCTAACGAGTTACAACTCGGTCGTGGCGAAACAGTCGCTGATACTGCTCGCGTCATGAGCAGATACGTGGATGGCATAATGGCACGGGTCTACAAGCATTCAACGCTTGAAGAACTTGCCAAATACGCCGATGTTCCAGTAATAAATGGACTCTCTGATCTCTCGCATCCGGTTCAGATACTTGGAGACCTTATGACGATATGGG
>Ga0315268_10002543_pt1 | contig 20512 bp, 26 predicted proteins | sample C1_top_MG_FD_204535 | JGI IMG/M metagenome (GOLD analysis project Ga0315268, IMG submission 204535) | Sediment microbial communities from Yellowstone Lake, YNP, Wyoming, USA - C1_top | ecosystem: Environmental > Aquatic > Freshwater > Lake > Sediment | place: USA: Wyoming | collected 2017-08-01
AAAACATCACATTCCCTAACATTTAAACACTTAAAAGTAAAACGACTCTTCGATACAAACCAAAACTGAAATTTTAACACCATTTTTTCCGCCAGCGTGCCATACCAATACAAAATCATATTGCCATTTATAGTGAATAAAAATAATCCTCAGACATTCATCTCAATCCGCAAATCCTTCAATATCTTAAAACGCCGCTTTTTTTATTTTTTTTTCCCACGAAGATGTTATTTTTAAACATTTTGCGCCTCCTTCTACTCGCAGCGCCAGGAACGAAAAACCACAAAAGTATTCTCGGCATAAACACGGAACCCCTTCGCCGGAATAATACTACGCTCGCCAGGACAGTAAACCGTTGACAAATGGATTGAGCCCGAAAAAAACAAAGAACAGCATATGTAGTTTTCAAATTTTCGCCCAAAATCACGAGAATAGTTTGCGGATTATTTAAAATATGAGATATAACGGGTAGTTCGGGAGGGGGTTAAAATTGCCGGATAATGTACAAATTGGATGTTCAACGCAAAAAAGACTAAAAATAACCCTTGACATAATGTCTGCGAATATATATACTATGTGTAGAAGAGCGCAGACATTATGTAATATGTCAGAGGGAAACAAAAATTTATGTATAATTACTTATTAAAACATCTTGAGCATTTGCAGTCAAAGGGAAGGTATGCCTTTACTCTGCAAGAATTAAAGGAGAAATTCAGAAAAAAAGATTCTTCGATAAGTATGGCTTTACTGCGCTTGTCTAAAAAAGAAAAAATAATAACTGTTAAAAAAGGTTTCTATGTTATAATACCGCCGGAATATTCCGGCAACAAGATGCTTTCGCCATATCTTTTTATCAATGATATGATGGAGTATTCAGGTAAAAAGTATTATTTGGGGCTGTTGACTGCGGCGGTTTTTCACGGCGCTTCACATCACCAGCCGCAGGAGATATATGTTATTACAACCCAACCATCTATGCGGGCGGTTACTGTAAACAAACTTAAGATAAACTTTGTTTGCAGAAAGAAAATTAATGTCGATGGTTTAGAAGAGCGCAAGACTGATACGGGATATATAAAAATATCCGGGCCGACCCTTACTGCGTTAGATCTAATTCAATTGAATAAAAATGTTGGGGGATTAAACAGGGTTGTTGAAGTGATCGGAGAACTGGTTAATAAAATTGATAGTCGGCAATTTAAGAAACTGGCGATGGATGGCATCCCTATATCTGTTTTCCAGCGTTTGGGATATATACTTGAACACATGCTGAAAAAAAGAAAAATAGCGGATTCATTATGGGCCGTTTTTGGAAAAAGGCTAAAACGCCATATTGCGTTGAATCCTGTTAAACAAATAACCGGATATAAAAGTAATAACCGGTGGAAAATAATTGAAAATGATATTTTGGAGATTGAAGAATGATACCAAGAGCGGATATATATGCCTGGCGGGAAAATGCGCCATGGAAAACAGACGAGCAGGTCGAACAGGATCTGGTTATATGCCGGTATTTAATCGAGATATTCAATGACGATGTGCTCAAAAACAATCTTGCCTTCAGGGGCGGCACGGCTTTGTATAAACTCTATTTGACGCCCGCGGCAAGATATTCTGAAGATATTGACCTGGTACAGATAAAACCCGGTCCCATCGGCCCTATCTTTGATAGACTGAAAAAAATAGCTTTTACTGCCGGAAAAATCAAGCGAGAGCTGAAGAAAATGAATAGTGTATTGACTTTTTCATACGATTCGGAAATACCGCCCATAATACAAATGAAACTTAAAATAGAGATTAATTGCCGGGAACATGTTCCGGCTTTTACTATCGAGTCTATTCCTCTTGAAGTAACGTCAAAATGGTTTTCCGGCAAATGCCCGATAATGACATATACGCTTCCCGAATTGCTGGGGACAAAGATAAGAGCATTATACCAAAGGAAAAAGGGAAGAGACCTCTTTGATTTATGGTTTGCGCTTGACCGCAAAAAACCGGATATAAATGCAATAATCAAAGCATTCCATGCCTATATTAATTTAACGCACTCAGCCATTTCCAAAAAAGAATTAATAAAAAATGTAGAGTCCAAACTTCAGAATGCTGATTTCCGGAATGATATAGAAGGGCTTATCCGCCCGGATATAAAATATGATATTGATAATGCGTGGGAGTTTGTAAAAGAAAAACTTATATCAAAAATATGATAGAATCAAAGAATGTAAAACGGCTTATAGGTTGCCACTCGCAATTCAATTCAATCCATAGCTCCTTGACAACTCCTATATAATTTAATAAAATTAGCGAACTTGTATTACATTAGCAAAGTCAGAAGCAGTTAGGTGTCCTAAAGGCTCTTTTAAAGGTATAAAACATTTTGGTGTTAATTTGGCATTACAGATTGACATTTTACTTCTTTTGGGTTCTTTCAGGTTCCGCGAGGTTCTTAATGAATAAAATGTATTTTATAGACGATAAAATTGGAAAAAATAATACTTAAGACGAAGTTGGAGAGGTGGCCGAGCGGTTGAAGGCGCCGGTCTCGAAAACCGGTATACCTTTATTGGTATCGCGAGTTCAAATCTCGCCCTCTCCGCCAGTAAAAATCATGTTTTAGCAGCAGGGAAAGAATATCAGAGAGGAATAAATATTATGAGCAAAATTATTCTGGGAATAATTTGCGGTCTGGCTTTCGGAATCATTGATGTTTTGGTGATGATTCCGCTTAAATTTGAAGACAGCCGCAAAAAATATGAAGCGATGAGCTCCGCTTTTATTGACAGATTTGTGCTTGGATTTTTAATACCCAATTTGGAATTGGGAATTCCCAAAACTGTTACCGGACTGCTGCTGGGTTTTTTATTGAGCTTGCCATCGGCAATTATTACCCGGGTGCATGTCCCGATAATAGGGATCGGCGTTATCGGCGGTTTGATTATCGGCTTTATTGCTAAATAACCCAAGAAATAAAATCTCCGTACAAAACATCGCGCGGGCACTAAATTAAGGATATTTGGGGTCAGTCCTTGACATTATAGAAGGACGTCCGACAGGATTTACAGGATAAAAAGACAGATAAACTACGATAACACGAAGTCCCGAAAAAAACCATCAAGAAATTTCGTGTTTTCGTGTTGAAATTTTAGATGAATAACCAATGAAAACGGAAAAAGATTTATCTGACAAAATAATCAATAAAATCAAATCACTGCATAATCCGAAGAATGTCGCCGGGATGGCGAGATACGGAATTGATACGAAAAATGCTTACGGTGTGCCGATACCCATTTTAAGGAAGATGGCAAAAGACATAGGTAAGAATCACACACTTGCCGCCCGGCTTTGGGATTCCGGTATTCACGAGGCAAGGCTTCTCGCCTGTTTTGTGGAAGTACCGTCTGCTGTTGAAGAAAAGCAGATGGAAAATTGGGTTGAGGAGTTTGATTCCTGGGATGTGTGCGACCAGTGCTGTAGTAATCTTTTTGATAAGACGCCTGTTGCGTATGAAAAAGCCATGAAATGGAGTTCCCGTTCCGAAGAATTCGTCAAGCGCGCGGGTTTTGTGCTGATGGCAGTCCTTTCCGTTCACGATAAAAAAACCGGCGATAAAATTTTTCTGAAGTTCCTGCCTGTCATAAAAAAAGCGTCATCGGATGACAGAAATTATGTAAAAAAAGCCGTCAACTGGGCGCTTCGCCAAATCGGAAAAAGGAATATCTTCTTAAACAAAGCAGCTATAAAGAGCGCCGGAGAAATTCAAAAAATAAATTCAAAATCCGCACGCTGGGTCGCAGCGGATGCCCTGCGGGAACTAAACTCTGCAGCTGTCAAAAACCGCCTGAAAAAATAAAGGGTATTAAACTTCGGAACAAGCCTTGGAACCCGCTCGTCCTCCCCGCAATTCCGACGCAAAAATATTTTTACAGTTGATTTTTTGCCGGTTTTTTTGTAAAATACTGCTCGGATAGGATAAGAACAATCTGAATGGTAAATGTTTATATCGGGTTAGGTTCAAACAGAGGAAACAGAAAGAAGAATATTTTAAAAGCGTTGGAACTGCTCAAAGACAATGACCAAAAAATACTTAAAATGTCTTCTTTCTGCGAGACCGAGCCGTACGGTTACAAAAATCAGAGGAAGTTTCTAAATATTGCCGCCAAATTAAAAACCGATTTGCCTCCTGAAAAATTTTTGAATCTTTGCAAAAAAATTGAAAAAGAGGTCGGGCGCATGGACAGATTAAGATGGGGCCCGAGGGAAATTGATCTGGACATCCTCTTTTACGGATATAAAACATATAAAAGTAAAAAGCTCTCAATCCCGCATGCCGATTTACACAACAGAAAATTTGTTCTGCTGCCTTTAAAAGAGATCGCTCCCGGCTTTGTTCACCCGATCCTTAAAAAGTGTGTCTCAAAAATTCTTAAAAATCTAAAAGACTAAATTTTCCGCAATTTGCTGTGTGTTACTGGAGAAAAATGATGAAATATTACAAATTACCATATATAACGATATTTTTTGTTTTGGCGGCCGGCATGCTTTACGGTGCCATACGACTCGCATTATATTTCAGACGGAAATGGAAAGAGATTGAGCGGATTAACCGCGATCTCGAACTTATACAGGACCTGTCAAAGGATGTTGTTGCGATACTGAAGATGGACGAACTTTTGCCTCAGGTTATGAATGCTTTTGCAAAAGCCGGCAATGTATCAAAGGGCTCAATAATGTTCCTTGATGAAGCTACTCAAACGCTTTCAATAAAATACGGTCTCGGGCTTTCTGCGCGTGCTTATGAGGTGGTACGTCCAAAACTTGCAGAGGGCGTAGCCGGCGTTGTCGCAGCCACCTGCGAGCCGATACTCATCGACGACACGAGCAAGGAAAATCATTTGTATATAGATTTTGTTTCCGATCCGCAGAAATCCCGACCGAAAGAGACGCTTTTATGCCTTCCGCTGATTTTCAAAGGTCATGTTCTCGGCGTGGTTTCTCTGGATAAAAAAGCCGGCGGTGAAAATTTTTCGGAATATGACAGAAAAATTTTATCCATACTCGCCAATCAGTCGGCGGTTGCAATACAAAATGCCCGGCTTTACGAGAATGCCATTACCGACGGGCTTACAGACCTCTATATTCATAAATATTTTCATTATCGGCTTGAAAAAGAGATGGACAGGGCAAGAAGGTCCGGTCAGACGCTTTCTTTGGTAATTTTTGACATCGACCACTTTAAAAATTTCAACGATTTATACGGACATCAGATAGGAGACGCAGCTCTTGTTCATATATCAAAGATACTAAGGGAAACAATGCGCTCAACCGATGTGCTTGCAAGATACGGCGGCGAAGAATTTGCCGCAATACTTGTCCCGGACCCGAAAGTAGAGCAGACACCGGAAATAGTAAAAGGCATAGCGGAAAGGCTGAGAAAAAATATTGAAACTACACCGCTCAGCTGCAAGGATAGACAATTAAAGATAACGATAAGCGTCGGGACGGTGTCATGGAACGGCGAGAAAAAGGTTGACAAAGATGAACTTATAAAAAGAGCGGATGTGTCTATGTATGCGGCAAAACACGGCGGCAGGAACCGCGTTTGTGTCTGGGAAGAGCTGGATGCTGATGTAATAAATATGCTGCTGAAGAACTAGCAATACGCCCTGTCCCGGCTTCCGCATATTTCAAAAAACTTATTGCGGGTTTTTTTACTTGACAATTTTAGCTGTTTTTTATAAAATATAAATATAGATAATATTAGTGCTGATTTTACAATTGTGGACAAAAAGTCCACAAAAATATATGAGAAGCGGGAAAAATGCCCGAAAGTAATTTTTGTCGGGCTATGTCTTTGAAATTGAAAGGAGCTTAAAAGTGAAAAGAGTGCCTCTTATTGCAGGTAACTGGAAGATGAACAAAACCGTAGAGGAGTCGGTAGAGCTGGTAAATTCCCTCAAACAGCGGGTAAGCGATGTTTATGGAAGAGAAGTGCTGGTTTGCCCTCCGTTCGTTTCGTTAGTGGTGGTAAAGGAACTTTTGAAGAATTCAAATGTGAAACTTGGCGCGCAGAATATGTACTTTGCTGATAGCGGCGCTTTTACCGGCGAAATTTCTCCCCTTATGTTGAAAAGCGCCGGCTGCGATTATGTAATTGTCGGGCATTCGGAAAGAAGGCAGTTCTTCGGCGAAACAGACGAAATCGTCAATAAAAAAATGAAGATTGCTTTTGAAAACGGCATTGTTCCGATTGTGTGTATAGGCGAAACATTACAGCAGCGCGAAAGCAACGAAACATTTTCTGTTATTGAGCGTCAAACTAAGAAGAGTTTGGTAGGCATTACCCTTGAACAGGCCAAGAAAGTTGTCATAGCTTACGAGCCGGTGTGGGCGATAGGAACCGGGAAAACAGCCACACCGGAACAGGCAGAGGAAGTTCACGGTTTCATCAGGAAAATTTATTCACAGATGTACGGCACTGAATCTGCCGAGACAGTCCGCATACTGTACGGCGGTTCGGTAAAATCAGACAATGTTTCTGAAATTATGAAGCAGCCGGATATTGACGGCGCACTTGTGGGCGGGGCATCCCTGAAAGCGGACGAGTTTGCCAAAATTGTGAGGTATTAAATGGATGATATTATTCACCGTATTACAGATAGCGTAAAGATAAGGGAAAAAAGAGCGCAGAAACCGGTTGTTGCGAATATTTCAAACAGACACATTCATCTTCGTTCCGAGGATATGGAAGCAGTTTTCGGCAAGGGATATAAACTTACTAAAGTAAAAGATCTGGTTCAGCCCGGAGAACATGCCTGTCAGGAGACGGTAACGATAAAAGGCCCCAAAGGTGAAATAAAAAATGTCCGTGTTCTTGGTCCGTTGAGAAAAATTACACAGATTGAAGTTTCCCGCACCGATACTTTTCTGCTCGGTGCTAATGCGCCTCTGAGGGCTTCGGGAGATATTTCCGGTTCCTCGCCGATAACAGTTATAGGCCCGACCGGTGCAGTTGAACTGAAAGAAGGATGCATAGTTGCGAAAAGGCATGTCCATATGACCCCTGCCGATGCGGAATTTTACTGTATCAAGGACAGCGATATACTGAATGTAAAAACGGAAGGCATGCGCGGTCTTGTTTTCGGGAATGTCGTCGCCCGCGTAAGCGAAAAGATGGCGCTCGAATTTCATGTTGATATTGACGAAGCAAACGCAGCCGGAATCAAAAACGGCGATAAGGCAGTGATTTTGTAAAAACAATAACAAAAAGGAGGATGTAGAAATGGAAGCATTGGGAATGATTGAGACAAGAGGACTTGTGGCGTTGATTGAAGCAGCAGACGCAGCCGTAAAAGCGGCGAATGTGAAACTTGTTGGTTGGGAAAAAATCGGTTCAGGGCTTGTCACCGTTCTTTTCAGGGGTGAGGTTGCTGCATGTAAATCAGCCTGTGAAGCGGGCGCTGCCGCCGCTCAGAAAGTCGGGGAATTGGTTTCGGTGCATGTAATACCTGCTCCGCATTCTGACATGGAAGGCGTAATGCCGATTTCGCTTGAATCGAAGAAGAAATAATCGCTTGGGAATTGTCTCGCAGAACCGCGTCCCGCCTGTGCGGTCACTCTCACTCGGTCGGCTGAATGTTTTAAGCCGACTGGAGCCCGTTCAGTCCCCCTCGGATCCTGAGATCCTCGGGATCGAAGGACTGATGACCTCAGGGTCGAAGGATTTATCCTGACTTTCGTCGGGATGAAGTTCTGCTCAACAACACCCTCGCTCTGCGATAAAGAGGAGTTGTTATGCAATTTGCTCGTGTTATAGGAAATGTTGTCTGCACAAGAAAAGACGACAAACTTACAGGCACTAAGCTTCTGATGGTCCAGCCGGTTTCTGTTGACGGTGAGCCGAAGGGCAACCAACTCGTTGCCGTTGACGCTGTCGGCGCAGGCGAGGGAGAACTGGTACTCATTGTTGCCGGTTCATCAGCTCGCCAGACGAAAAGAACAGAAGGCAACCCGGTTGATGCGACCATTATGGCTATTGTCGATTACATCGAAAAAGACGGCAAAGTTGTCTTTAAAAAAAGTGCGGACATAATGAGGCAGTAAGTAGGAAGTGGGAAGTTGGAAGTGGTTTTAGGTTTAACTACTCCCTACTTACTACTGCCTACTTCCTGGTGTTACTATGGAACTTAATGAAAAAGACATCTCATTGATAGTTGCTGAGGTTGTGAAACAGCTCAACGAGGGCTCAGGTAAGGTTCAAATTGCCCCATCATATCCGGGCGGACCTATATTCGGCACTCTTGAAGAATGTATCAATTCTGCCGAAACCGCCCAGAAAATCCTTGCCGATATGGGACTGAGAAAACGCGGTGAAATTATCCAGGCGATGCGCGATGCCGCTGTTAAAAATGCCGAACATCTTGCCAGAATGATACCTGAAGAGACAAAAATGGGGAGATGGGAGGACAAAGTCCAGAAAAATATTCTGGCTGCGGAAAAAACCCCCGGAATAGAGGACCTTCAGCCGGTTGTGTTTACCGGTGACCGCGGTTTGACGCTTGTTGAAAATGCTCCTTACGGCATCATCGCTTCAGTTGTACCGTCTACAAATCCGGCATCAACAATAATCAATAACGCAATTTCTATAATCGCGGCAGGCAATGCTGTGGTCGTCGCTCCGCATCCTGCGGCAAAAAATTCCTCACATGAAACAATTAAAATTTTAAATGATGCGATTGTATCTGTCGGCGGTCCCGCAGCGCTAATTTCCACTGTCAATCCGCCTTCAGTCGAATTCACCCAGTCGCTTTTAAAACACCCGAAAATAAAAATGATAATCGTCACCGGCGGTCCGGCAATCGTTAAAGTTGCGATGTCCGCAGGCAAAAAAACAATTGCTGCAGGTCCGGGCAATCCGCCATGTGTAGTGGATGAAACCGCAATTATTGAGAAAGCTGCGCACGATATGGTCTCGGGCGCAAGTTTTGACAACGGGATTTTATGCACCGCAGAAAAAGAGACGCTTGTAGTCGCATCTGTATTTGAGCAGTTTTTGGCTGCTTTAAGAAAAGACAAGAGGGCATATGAACTTTCAACAAAACAGATGGATGAACTTGCAAAATTAGCGATAAAAGAGCCCGCGGGCCCAGGAAAAGAAGGCGTAATGAACCGGGATTTCGTCGGAAAAAATGCTTCAGTTATAGCAAAAGCGCTCGGGCTGGATATACCGGATGAGATACGGCTGCTGTGGGGAGTGACTGATAAAAATCATCCGTTCGTCTGGACTGAACAGTTGTCGCCGGTTATGCCGGTTGTCAAAATGAACGATGTTGATGAAGCCATCGCCTTCGGCGTTGAGGTTGAGGGCGATAACCATCATACATTTATAATGCACTCTCTTAATGTTGATAACCTCACGAAAATGGCGCGTTTGTGCCAGGGCTCGATTTTTGTGAAAAACGGGCCGTCGTATATGGGTTTAGGAATGGGCGAGGGCTATGCTGCACTTTCAATCGCTACCCCGACTGGCGACGGGCTGGTGAAGGCAAGAAATTTTACAAGGCCGCTGAGATGCGTTTTGGTTGATTATTTCAGGATAGCATAAAACTCGCTCGCAAGTAATTTTGCCGGACACGCTCGTTAGAACTCGCTCTGCAATTTTCTTCTGAAAGAATTAAGTCGAAAATTGATGTTCCTTGCAAAATTCTTGCTTCGCTCGGGATTAAATAGGAATTTTAAGCTGACTGGAGTTTATCCCAACATTCGTCGGGATAAGAGCTTCTTCAGCAAACTCCTCGCTTCCGGAGTTTAGAGGTAATTAATCACTGCTCTATTTCGGGCAGCAGTAATCAGGGGGTAGTATGTTCAGAGTAATTGTAATGGTTTTTGCTTGTTTAACAATTGTTGGTTGTAATAGATCAGAGATTGATAAATTACAGCAAGAAAATGTTCAATTAAAAGAACAGGTTCAAACACTTCAAACAGAGATAATTAAATTGAAAGAAACTGCCGATTTTTATTTTCAATCGGGTGTCGATAATTTTAATTCTAAAAATTACGGAGTAGCAGAAGAAAATTTTCAAAATGTTGTTGAAAAATATCCCAACAGTCCTATTGTCAAAAATGCCCGTGAATATCTGGTAAAAACAAAAAGAATGATTGCTGAAGAGCGAAGAAAAAAAGAAGAAATTGAAAGATTACAAGGTACTCCTATTGATTACGTTACTTTTTATAGTAAAGCAAACGGAGGCGGATTGCCTATAGGGAAAAGATATAGATTTGAAGCGGATATAGATGATCACTTGTTTTTAAGAAGTATTTATGGTAAAAAACCGTTATTTTGTGATAAAGCTTTTGATGATATTTCACAACTAGAGAATTTTTTAAAAGAACCAAAAGGTGGTAGTGAATATATCTTCAAAACAATAGTAGCTTCAATGGGCTGGAATGGTAGGATTTGTATTCATCGTATTGAATAGATAAAAGTGGGATTATGTATAACAAGATGTTAAAATCGGAAATTGATTACGATACTAAATGTTGGGCTGAAAAAATAACTTTTAAGGATTTTTTAGGATATGACCCAGGAACGCCATCTCCTCAATATAATGGTGACGATTTCCCTGAATTTTGTTTAAGACCAAGTCCGAATAATATTATATCGTGTTTTAAAGATGATGATTGTTTTCTCCAAGGATTTATATTGGCTATTTTTTGGGGTTCTATGTGGCAAAAGAATTCACTAAAAAGAATCTTTTGCCCACGTTTAACTAATGTTGAATCAACACTGAAAGAAGCAAAAGAAAAAATTGTTGAAGAAGAATCAATAAAGAATGCATGGAAATTATTGGCAGAGCAACTTTATTGGTCCCCTGTTTTTATATCAAAAGTTCTTCATTTTCTTTCAAGGTCTGCAGGTTTTGAGCAAAATCCGCCTGTCCCAATGGATAATAAAGTCACATTAAAACAGATTTGGCCAAAATTTTTGACGATGGTACGACAAAAAAGAGAAAATGGCAACAATAATCAAGAGCCGGCTCCTTGGGAAGGTAAATTTGAAGGATATTCGCGATATATGACTTTAATAAATGTCTGGGCAAAGGAGAAAAATTGGTCAACAACTAATATTGAAACCACTTTATTTAAGAAATATAACGTTAATTAAAAAATGAACATTATTGAACTTGTTAAGAATGCTGGTGTTGTGGGTGCGGGGGGAGCGGGTTTCCCGACTCATGTAAAATTAGCCGCTAAAGTGGATACCGTAATAGTTAACGGCGCCGAATGCGAGCCGCTTTTGCGCTGCGACCAGCAGATGATGGATGTTTATGCGGCAAAGGTTGTCCGCGGTCTTGAAATCGCGATGGAAGCGACCGGCGCAAAAAAAGGGATTATAGCTTTAAAAGAAAAATATCATAAAGCCACGGAATCACTAACTCGCTCAATCGCTAAATCGCCCAATCGCTCGATTTCTTTGTATCTACTCGGTAATTTTTACCCTGCAGGCGACGAGTTCGTGCTGGTATATGAGGTGGCAGGAAAAATAATCCCTGAGGGCGGCCTGCCGCTTCAGGTCGGGATTGTTGTTGACAATGTCGTTACCCTGATGAATGTTGCAGATGCTGTAGAAGGACGCTCCGTAACGCATCGTCCTCTTACGATTTGCGGTGCGGTAAAAAATCCAATAACGGCTTTTTTCCCTGTAGGCAGTTTGGTTTCGGATGTTATTAACTCTGCCGGCGGCTCTGTTTTAGCAGATTATGTCATACTCGACGGCGGCCCGATGATGGGCAAAATCGTATCAAAAGATGATGTTATTACAAAACGGACTTCCGGGATACTTGTTCTTCCGCACGATAGCGAAGTGGTTTATCAGAAATCCAACAGGCATGCGGTAAAACAGGTGAAAAGCGCTTGCGAGCAATGTCAGGACTGCACTGAGATATGTCCGAGATTTCTTTTAGGTCATCAACTTGAATGTCATAAAATTCAGCGTTCGACTGCCGCGGGTTTGTCCGATAATATTACGATGGCGTTTATGTGCTGCGAATGCGGACTATGCGATTGGATCTGCCCGGTTAAACTTCTGCCGCGCCGCGTCAATCAGGAAATAAAACAGAAACTTTTTCAGCAGGGAGTAAAAAATCCGCATAAGAAAACGCCGGGAAGTATTCATCCGATGAGACATTACAGAAAGGTTCCGATGGACAGGATACTCGGCCGGCTGGATTTGATTGATTACGATGTTCCCGCTCCTTTAACTGATAAAACTCCTGAAATCTTAAAAGTGAAAATCCCTCTTTCTCAGCATATCGGTGTTCCGGCCTCGCCTATTGTCAAAGTCGGCGATATGGTGAAAAAAGGTGTTCTGATTGGAAATATACCGGATGGTAAACTTGGCGCCAAAATACATGCTTCAATTGACGGAAAGGTAACCGAAATTACCGATTATATAAAAATTGAGAGGTAAATATGATAAAGCCGGCAATTGGTTTTATTGAGACGAATTCAATCGCAAAAGGGATAGAGGCGTCCGATGCTATGATGAAGATTTCAAGCGTAGACCTCGTTGATGCGTATCCGATTTGTCCAGGAAAATATCTTGTTTTGGTAACTGGTATGCAGTCGGATGTCCAGTCCTCGGTCAATAAAGGCGTTGAAATAGCCGGCGTGTCTTTGATAGATAAATTTGTTATTCCGAATGTCAGCGATAAGGTTGTTCCGGCAATTCTCGGGACATCTAAAATAGAAAATTTTGAGGCAGTAGGCGTAATTGAGACATTTACCGTTGCTTCCTGCGTGCGTGCCGCAGATGCCGCAGCAAAAGCAGCAGATGTTTCATTGATTGAAATTCGGCTGGCAAAAGGGCTTGGCGGAAAATCCTTCGTTACACTCTGCTCCGACGATGTCGGCGCCGTGCGCTCCGCAGTAAATGCCGGCTGCGAAATAATAAAAGACGAGGGTGTGATAATAAGCCGTGTAGTAATTCCAAAGGCGCACAAGGAATTGAAGAGAACATTATTATGAACATAGTCATCGGCTCCGACCATTCCGGGTTTGGGTTAAAGGAAAAACTGAAAAAATTCTTACAGGGACTTGGCCACAATGTTTTTGATTTCGGCTGTTATTCCGAAGAAGCAGTTGACTGGCCGGATATTGCTCTTTTAGTAGCAGAGGCGATTGTGAACAAGAGTTATGAAAAGGGCATTTTGATAGACGGAACCGGCGGAGCAATGCCGCTTGCTGCAAACAAGGTTCCAGGTGTGCGTGCCGTGTGCGCTTATAATGAGTTGACTGGAAAATTTGCTGCTGAGCATGACGATTGTAACATTTTATGCCTTGGTGCGAGAATGATAGGCGACCTTGAAGCGCAGGAAATTGTTAAGGTATGGCTTGAAACACAGTACGCCGGCGGAAGGCACCAGAGGCGGCTGGATAAAGTTGTTGAAATTGAAAGGAAGTATTCAAAATAAGTCGCTCGGGTATTTCTTCCCGGAACCGTGTCCCGCCAGAGCGGGCACTCTCGCTCAGTTTGCTGAAAGAATTAAGCAAACTTCCGCGAAGTTCCGTTCAGAAACACCCTCGCTCCGCTATTTTTAGTTGTAATTTTGGAGGGGGTATGAACAAAGTAGCATTTGTGATGTCAAGTATTTTAACGTATCTTGGGATTTTACTTCTTTCGTGGACGCGGGCGGTTAACGCAGTGTTCCCGAAAATAGCTTATTTGATTACCAAAGACACAGATATCAAGCCGGTAAAGGATGCAGCAGGCAATATACGCCTTGTGAACCAGAATAGATATGTAATAGATACTTGCAATGTAACGACGATTGCTGTAGTTTGCATAGTTGTTGGAATTTTACTGTGTGTAATTTTTTATAAAAAGGGATGCAAAAGCGAAAAAACCGCCTAATTTTGCGTGATTGTTAAAATGAAAATAGCGATTGGAAGCGACCACAGGGGCTTTGATTACAAGGCAAAACTGATTAAGTCTTTGTCTGGGCGACATACGGTAAAAGATTTCGGAACATACTCCTGCGAGTCCTGCGATTATCCGGATTATGCTTACAAAGTAGCGCGCGCAGTCGCTTCAAAAAAATTTGACAGGGGAATTTTAATTTGCGGCTCCGGAAACGGGATATGCATAGCGGCAAATAAGGTCAAGGGCATCCGTGCCGCACTCGGTTATTCCGTAAAGGCGGCTGAATTTGCCGTAAGGCATAACGATGCCAACATAATATGTTTTTCGGAAGATTTTCCGTTGGCAATGGTTAAAAAATCCGTACAAAAGTTTTTATATTCAGAATTTGAAAAAGGCAGGCATTTAAGGCGTGTCGATAAAATCAAAAAAATCGAGCGCGGGGAGAAGTTATGAGTACCAAAATATTAAGAAATATTTTCAGCAGAGCGTTGTTTCTTGCGGCATTTTCCGTTTGCTGTTTTTCCACCACATATTGTGAAAATCAGGGCGGAGATAACGATGTCTACTCGCTCGTAGCGCAGGGTCGTAGATTGGCAAAAGAGCGTAAATACGACGAAGCCATAAAGGTGTTTTCTCAGGCAAAGAGCATTGATCCGAAATCTGCGCTTCCGGATACCGGACTCGGAATTATGTTTTTGAAAATGGGCGAGTATGCCGAATCTGAAAGATACCTGAGTTCTGCAGAATCATTGGATCCCAATCTTGTTCCGGTTCAATATACGCTGGCTATGCTGTACGAAAAACTCGGCAGAAACGGGGACGCTATCAGGTATTGGAACAAACTTTACAATAATGCTGAATTCAAAGAATCGGCAAAGATGCATCTGAAATTTTTGGGGGTAAAAAAATGAAACCCCGCAAAATATATTTAATGGTTATATGGTGTTTGTCGTTGGTTATATTAGGATGCATGTCTACTCGCTCGGTTGTCAAGAAAAACTATAATTTCTCCGCCATCAGAAAAGTCGCAGTCCTGAGATTTTCGGGTACCGGCGGCGATGCTGTCAGCAACGAATTCATCAGGCAGTTTATTGAATCGGGTATAAGCGTTATTGACAAGACGGACTCATTTTATGTCCAGGATTTGCGTTCGCTCGGGGTAGATGCTGTAGTCGGAGGTAATGTGGTGGAATTCAATCCTTCGAGCAAATTACTCGTGTTCAAAGATAAAGGGAATATTATGATAACAGACCGGGCTGTGCCTATAAGCGGGACAACTGTTCTGCCGACCGTAAATGCTTTCGGCCTTGAGGACGCAAATGTTTTCAGCGTATCGGCTTCGGCTACCATTTCGGCGAAAATGATGGATGCCTCGACTGGTGAGGTGGTCTGGAGCGATTCCGGAACTTATGAGGGGCTTGATATAAATACTGCGATAGAAATAGTGATAACATCGTTTAAAAAATCTTTGAAACCGTACTGGAAGGAGTTACAGTAATGTTTGCCGCAAAAATAATCGGAAGGGTAGTCGCCACGCAGAAATATGAATCGTTGAAAGGCAAAAAACTGCTTTTGATTCAGCCGACGACATGGGATAAAAAGCCTAAGGGTGAACCGATTGTTGCGGTTGATACCGTCGGCAGCGGCTCATCCGAATTTGTTTTTTATGTGGCGTCACGCGAAGCGGCTGTTGCATGCGGAGGGACATCATTAGCTGATACACCCCCCGTTGACGCTGCGATTGTAGGAATAATAGACGGAGTAAAACTGGAAATATAAGGGTCGCTCGGGAGCAATTTTGCCGGACACTCTCGTTAGAACTCGCTCTGCAATTTTCTTCTGAAAGTATTAAGTCGAAAATTGATGTTCCTTGCAAAATTCTCCCTTCGCTCCTGGATTTAATAGGAACTTTAAGCTGATTTAAGAGGTAAAAAAAATGTTTGTGGCAAAAGTTGTCGGGAATGTTTGGGCTACGGTAAAACATAAAAGTTTAAATAGTTTGAAACTTCTGCTTGTTAAAAAAATAGACGGCATAACTGGCAAATATCTTGACGACGATGTAATGCTTGCCGTTGATAAATCGATTGACGCTGGCATAGGCAATACTGTTTTGGTAATGGATGAGGGCAACTCCGCCCGTCAGATATTGAACGATAAAAAAGCTCCGATAAGAACGATAATCTGCGCCGTCGTGGATGCTGTTAAAATCGGCAAAGACACAAAAAAATGGCATTGAAAATTATAGCCACAATGGAATATATTAAAACCGGGGAATAAATTTATGAAAAAATTGGTTATTTCCGTAATTTACATTTTTTGTTTTACCGTTGCCGGGTTTGCCGATGATATTTCTCTTACCATTTACAACCAGAACCTTGGACTTGTGAAGGACAAACGGGAAATCAAACTTGACAAGGGTGTCCAGAAAGTTGAGTTTGACGATGTTGCGGCGCAGATTGACCCGACGAGCGTTCATTTTAAATCGCTGACAGCACCGGACAAATGTTCAGTGCTTGAGCAGAATTTTGAGTATGACCTTGTAAGCCGCGAAAAACTTTTACAGAAATATATAGGTAAGGAAATTGAGATTGAAAAGCGTCTCGGAACCGGCGGCGAGAAAAAGGAGATAATTAAAGGCACTTTGCTTTCTATTGCCGGCGGCATCACGCTTCAAACGGACAATAAAATTCTTGTTGATCCGTCCGGCGAAATTTCACTTTCAAAACTTCCGGAGGGCCTTATTTTGAAACCCACGCTCTCGTGGATTCTTGAAAATGAACTTCCTGGTAAGCACAATATTGAGGTTGATTATCTCACAAACGGCATCAATTGGGATGCGGACTATGTAATTGTATCAGATAAAGATGATAAAAATCTTGATTTAACCGGCTGGGTTACAATCGATAACAAGTCAGGTGCAGCTTATAAAGATGCAAAATTGAAACTTATTGCCGGTGACATAAACAGGGTTTCCCCGCCCGGTATGGCGCGGGAAGATGTAATGTATAATACGCGTATGAAAAAAGCCGCTGCTCCGCAATTCGAGGAAAAATCATTTTTCGAATATCATATGTACACGCTTCAGCGTCCCGCAACGGTAAGAGATAATGAGACGAAACAGATTGAGTTTGTTTCTGCCGCCAATGTCCCTGTAAAAAAACTTTTCATATATAACGGCGCAGCCCAGCAGTTCTACGGATACAACGAATATTCACGTTCTGACAGGAATTACGGCACGCAAACGAATAAAAAGGTTTATGTGATGCTTGAATTTAAAAATTCAAAAGAAAATAATTTGGGTATACCGCTCCCAAAAGGGAAAATGCGCGTTTATAAAGAGGACTCAGACAAATCGCTCGAATTCATCGGTGAGGACAATATAGACCATACACCGAAAGACGAGCAGATAAGGATTTATTTGGGTGATGCGTTCGATATTGTCGGCGAGCGTGTCCAGACGGATTTTAAGGTTGATACAGATGCAAAATGGATTGACGAGACAATAAAAATCAACCTGCGTAACCATAAGGAAGAGCCGGTTGAAGTTAAGGTTGTTGAAAAACTTTACAGATGGTCAAACTGGAAAATAACGCAGAAGTCGCAGGACTATAAAAAGAAGGACTCAAATACGATAGAGTTTAATGTGGAAATTCCGAAGGACTCGGAAACAGTTGTGACATATAAAGTTCATTATTGGTGGGAATGATCACTCGGGGTTTGTTTCATCAGCACAGTAAGCGTCCCCGCCACGCAGATTGGCGGGGCGCACCAAACTCAGTCGGCTGAATGTAATAAGCCGACTTCCGTTAGGGCTTCTTCAACAAACCCCTCGCTCATGTATTTTAAGCGGTTGAAAGGAATTGTTTTTAGATAAATTTTGACGGCATAACAATTTTCACAAAAGGAAGGTATGACTATGGACAAAGGGCTTGTCGAAAAAATCACGAAAGAGGTTGTGGCAAGGTATTCTAAAAAATCCGATGCCAAAAAGATTTTAGCGGTATTTATGGGCGGCGACAGAAATCTTGAAACATCAGTTTCTGCGGTTGAAAAAATTGCCCAGCATTTTGAGGTGCAAATTTTGCTTTCAAAAAGCGCAGAGAAAATAATAGGCGTAGAGAAACTTTCCCGCATCAAGGGCGAACTGATAAGGGATGACGATAAGCAGAACCCTGTTCAGATTTCTTCCTGGCCCGATATTCTTGTCATCGCAATTTTCACTCTTAACGGCCTTGCCAAAATTGCCGCACTTGTGCCGGATTCGCTTCATTCAAATGTAATCATCGGCTGTCTCGAACGGGGGATTCCGGTAATCGCAGTGAGGGACTCAATATGGTGCTCCTGCTATACTCCGCCTGCGACCGGCACTGCGCTCTATAAAAAAGTTGAAGAATACATCAGCCAGATAAAGGGCTACGGAGTGAAGGTTATTACCGCGGATGAGTTGGTAAACGAGGTGCTGAAACCGGCTTCAATGGCTTCCGGCAATATCCAGAAAGAAGTTAAATTAACGATGTCTTCAGGCGGGAAAATATTCGACGGGCAGTCAAATATCGGCGGGCCTTCGCTTGAGACGAGCAAGTCGTCGTTCAAATTTGCCTCGATAGTGCCAGGCGACGAATGCCCTGCCTTTACGAATCCGGGCATTGAATGTTCCGCCTGCGGTAGATGTGTGGAAAGAAAACCCGGCTCGGTAAAAGCGGTTGTTGCGGCGGGTGCTGCCAGAATTTCCGCAAGCGATACAAAAAACATCGGATTGAAAATTGCGCCGATGATTGACCACACATTACTTAAAGCCAATGCCACTCAGGAAGAAATCGGAAAGTTGTGCGAAGAAGCAAGAAAATTTTCGTTTGCTTCTGTGTGTGTGAATCCCGCCAATGTATCTCTGTCGAGCCGCCTACTTTCGGGTTCCGTGGTAAAGGTTTGTACGGTTATCGGTTTTCCGCTCGGTGCTACAACTCCTACAGTCAAAGCGATTGAAGCGAGGGACGCTATTGCCAACGGCGCGGATGAAATAGATATGGTTATAAATGTCGGCGCAATAAAAAGCGGGAATTTTACGCTTGCTCTTGACGACATAAAAGCCGTCAGGGAGGCAACACGCGGCAAAATATTGAAGGTGATACTTGAGACCGCATATCTAAATAAGGCGGAAAAAATAAAAGCGTGCCAGTTGTCAAAAGAGGCAGGCGCGGATTTCGTTAAGACATCAACAGGCTTCGGTCCTTCGGGTGCGACCGTTGAGGATATACGGCTTATGCGGGAGACAGTAGGGCCTTCTATGGGTGTCAAGGCGAGCGGCGGTATAAGGACGCAGGATGATGCCAGGAAAATGGTTGAAGCCGGCGCAACAAGAGTAGGTGCGTCCGCCTCGGTTGCGATAGTTCTTGGAGCGGATCCGGGAAAAGGAAAATATTAAAAGTCAGTTAATTAGTCGGCGGTTGGTAGTTGTCAGTTACTACTAACTGTAAACTGTCAACGATAAACTGTTGTTAAAGGGAGGAGAGATGGCTGAATCAAAAGAAGCATTGGGTATGATTGAAACGCGGGGGCTTGTCGGTATGATTGAAGCATCGGATGCAATGGTGAAAGCAGCGAAGGTTCGTCTGATAGGTTTTGAAAAAATCGGGACCGGTCTTGTAACTTCAATGGTGCGCGGCGAGGTAGGTGCAGTTCGCGCCGCAGTTGAAGCCGGTGCTGCTGCTGCCCAGAAGGTCGGCGAACTGGTGTCCATACATGTCATTCCAAGACCCGACGACCAGCTTGAAAAAGTTCTCAAAAAAATTGAAGCGAGTTTCTAAAGCGACTTTTAAAAAATGATTTCAGAAAAGGATATAATAGATACGGTTTATGATGTATTGGCAGAGAATAATACTGTGGTTGCGGGGAAGACCTCTGCCTTTAAATCCGGATTTTTCACAAAAGAAAAATGGATTAAGTCATATTCCTCATTGGAATCTAAAAAGAAGTTGATTACTGAATCCGATGTAAAAGCGGCAGTAAAAAACGGAGCAGGGAATTTGAAAATTCCGAAAGATGCCATCATAGGTCCTTTGGCGCTTGAAATTATTCAGGAGAAAGGCATTAAACTAATACGGGAATAATTTGATACCATTGAAAAAGTTGTTTAACCACAGAGGCACAGAGAACAACCAGAGGTTCACAGAGAAAAACCCTACGAAAAAAAATTCTTTCCGTGTCCCCGTGGTGAGATTTTTCAACAATTACAATTTGTAAGAAGAGAGGTCGGGATGATTGAAAAATGGAAAATCGCTCAGTATTCTTCTGAGATACATCCTGGCAGATACAGGGTATATATCCGTTGTTCCGCCGAAGATGTAAAAAAGGTTGTAGATTTTTTTAAAAACAAAGCGGGGCAACCCTGGAAACTGAAAGATACCGAATTTGATTTTTCGTTTTACCTCAATGATATGCCTGATGAAGAAGCCGGTTTAATCGGGAAGAAACTGGAAGGACTGAAAAATAAACTGGACAAGGGAATATATCCCGGTAAGAAAATGCCGTCGCCAGCGGTATCTGACAGAGCAGAAAAAGTGCCTGATAAATCTGCCGTAGCAGTTCGGCTGCCGG
>Ga0315268_10002544_pt1 | contig 20511 bp, 16 predicted proteins | sample C1_top_MG_FD_204535 | JGI IMG/M metagenome (GOLD analysis project Ga0315268, IMG submission 204535) | Sediment microbial communities from Yellowstone Lake, YNP, Wyoming, USA - C1_top | ecosystem: Environmental > Aquatic > Freshwater > Lake > Sediment | place: USA: Wyoming | collected 2017-08-01
GAGTACTCGTACTCGAGGCCATAGCCGAGCGAGGCCGTCCCCGGGTGGAGCACGATCCGGTCGGGCGGCAGGCCCATCTCGCTGACCAGGATCGTGAGCTGCTTCTGGATGTTGACGTCGATCGGGGCTTCGGCCAGGAGCGTGTGGCCGTCGGCCAGGCAGGCGACCACCAGGGTCTTGTAGTTCTCGGGGACGGCGATGCCCATGAGGCAGCGCTCGCCCCGTGCCTCCTGGGTGAGCCGCGGCAAGAGGTCGTTGTCCACGTCGGGGTCGCCGCAGCCCAGGATGATGAGCGGCACGGAGACCGCGTCGAGCACGGCCCGGACGGTCCGGGCGGCCTCGTCGGGTTTGGCACCCCGCCATTCCGGGTGGGGCGAGAAGAGGCGCAGGCAGATGAGGTCGGCGCCGAGCTCCTCCACCCCCTTGCGGGCCCAGGCGGCGGGCGAGTCGAGGACGTCACCCAGCGACGCGCGCAGGTGCTCCGGCCAGTCGTCCGGCACCATGTCGAGCACCTCGAGGGCGACGACCGGGCGATGCGGGCTCGGGGCATCGCCGGTCATGAACGGCAGCGCCCCGTGACCGCCGACGGTGACCGTCGAGCTTCGTGTCCCGCCCTCCGCCGGCGTCGCGCCGATGGTGACCGTCAGGACCTTCCCGGGCCAGGTTTCGTGCATCAACTCGACCGTCATCTGACCTCTCCTTTGCCCGACGGAGGATTGACCGCCTCGGCCAGCCGGTGGGCGGCGAGCTCGGCCAGCACGGTGACCGCCTCGGCGTCGAGATACGCTTCGACCGAGGCGTCGAACACCACGTTCGCGCTCGGTGGGAACTCGTCGTCGCCGTTCCAGACGACGTAGGCCATGGGCACGCACGGGAGCGCCGGCAGGCGGACCGACGCGTCCCCGAGATCGAGCGGCTCGCCGTCGAGGGCCGCCGCCGCCGACAGGAGCGCCTCTGGACGCGAGCCGAAGGCGCGCAGGAGCGGCGCCACGACCCGGCCCCGGAACGAGGCGATGTAGCCGCCACCGCCCGAGATGTGCTCGAAGCCGACCCAGCGGCCCTCCAGGGCCCGCCCGCTCGACTGGGTCAGGTAGAGGAGGAGGAGGATCGCCTCGGTCGCCGGCGCCGGCTGACCGTCAGCCTCGAGCACCAGGCCGTCAGGGTAGCTGACGACGTACTCGCGGCCGAGGCAGCGGAGGCCGATCCGCCCGGGCCCGAGGCGGCGCGACCCGCTGCGCTCGACGATCGCGTCGAGGTCACGCCCGGCGAGCCGGGCGCGAAGCGCGTCGTACGCCACCTGGTAGGTGCTCATGCTGCTCCATTCTCGGGGCTGAGCGCCGTGAGCATCCGTTCCACCGCGATGACGGCCGGGGCGTCGTCCGGGAGGTCGAGCACGGGGCGCCCGGCGAGCTCGAACACAGGGATCTGCGGGTCCTCGGGGACGAGGCCGGCCAGGTCGAGCCCGTCGGCCGCGATCGCCGTCTCGACCGCCGGCGGCAGGGTCGTCGCCTGGTTGATCACCAGGGCCATCCGGCGCACCGGGAGGGCGAGCTCGCCCACGAGCACCCTGATCCGCTGGGCCGACCGGATCCCGACCACGGTCGCGTCGCTGACGATCAGGAGGAGGTCCACGTCGCGGGTGGTCCGGCGGCTGAGGTGCTCCATGCCCGCCTCGTTGTCCACCACCACGGTGCGGTAGGCGCCCATGAGCCGGTCCATGTACATCCGCAGCAGGTGGTTGGCCGAGCAGTAGCAGGCCGGCCCCTCGGGACGGCCCATCTCGACCAGGTCCACCCCCCGGCCCTCGGCCAGGCAGGCCTCGAGCTCGTACTCGAGGTAGTCCACCTTGGGCATCGTCTCGGGCACGCCGCGCAGGCCCTGGCTGGCGTGGAGGACGTCCGAGATCGTCCGTGCCGGGTGCAACCCGAGGGCCACGTCGAAGCAGACGTTGGGGTCGGCGTCTACCGCCAGGATCGGCGTCCGGCTCGCCCGACGGAGCGAGCGGACGACCAGCCCGGCCACCGTCGTCTTGCCGGTGCCGCCCTTGCCCGCGAGCGCGATCACCTCGGCCATGGCCGCGCCTCAGGCGACGCCCAGAGCGGCACAGGCCCGGGGGAACCGGGCGCAGTCGGTGTGGGGCAGGAACAGGGCTGCGACGTACTCATCCATGAAGGCCTCGTCGACGCTCAGCTCACGGTAGGTCATCCGGGCGGCCACGTCGCCGGCGCGGCGCAGCGCCTCGAACGACAGGAGGGCCATCTTGGCACCGGTCACCGACCCGTTGCCGATGAAGGTGACCCGCTCGACCGGTACGTCCGGCAGGAGCCCGATCTGGATCGCGTTGCCGATGTCGAGGTAGGTGCCGAAGCCGCCGGCGACGTAGACCCGCTGGAGGTCGGTCATCTCGACGCCGAGGCGCCGGGCGAGGAGTGCCGCTCCGGCGTAGACGGCCGCCTTCGAGCGGAGGAGCGTCTCGAGGTCGGCGCTCGTGACGGTGATGTCCCGCCCGATCGCCGTCGCCGCTGCCGGCACGACCAGGATCTCGAGCCCGGCCGGACCCTCGCGGATGAGCGGCGGGCCTGCCCGGAGCCGGGCCGACCGGTCGACGTAGCCGGCCCGGAGGGCGGCTGCCAGCAGGTCGATGAGGCCGGAGCCGCAGATGCCCCGCGGCGGGGCCCCGCCGATCGTCGCCCAGGCCAGGCTCCCGTCCTCGGCCACCTCGACCCGCTGGATCGCGCCCCGGGCCGCCCGCATCCCCGACGAGATGCCGCCGCCCTCGAACGCGGGACCGGCCGAGCAGGCACAGCAGATCAGGAAGTCCTGGTTGCCGATGACCGTCTCGCCGTTCGTCCCGGCATCGATGAGCATCGACAGCTCGGTTGCCGTGTCCATGCCGGCCGCGAGCACGTCGGCCACGATGTCGCCGCCGACGTAGCTGGCGACCCCGGGCATCATCGTGACCGTCGCCCGCGGGTGGATCCGCAGGCCGAGCTGGTCGGCGTGCTGGATGGGCGGCGCCGTGGCCACCGGGACGTACGGCTCGCGCCGGATCTCGGCCGGCGGCAGGCCGAGGAACAGGTGAACCATCGTGGTGTTGCCGGCGACCACGGCCGTGACGATCTCGTCGCGGCCCACGTCGTGGGTCTGGGCCAGCCTCCCGACGAGGACGTTGAGCTCCCCGACCACCGCCTGCCGCAGCTGCTCGAGGCCGTCCGGCTCGGCGGCCCGGATGATCCGGACGATCACGTCGTCGCCGTAGGCGACCTGGCGGTTGAGCGCCGCGGCGGCGCCCAGGGTGGCCCCGCTGCCGAGGTTCACCAGGTGGACGACAACCGTCGTCGTGCCGATGTCGATGGCCAGCCCGAAGGCCCGGGTGGCACCGGTCCCCGGGCGGAGATCGAGCAGCTCGTAGCCACCGGGAGCGCGGGCGATCAGGGTGGTCACCGCCCAGCCGGCCTCCCGGAGGACCACGGGCGCCGCCCGCAGGACCTCCAGCGGGACGGCCAGGTTCTGGATGTTGCGTCGGCGCCGCAGCTCGCGCTCGAGGCGCCCGAGATCGCTGACGGGGTCGTGGAGCGTAGGCTGGGGGAGCTCGAGCGGCAGGGCGAAGGCAAGCGGGCTGGGGACGAACAGCTCGGCGGCCGGCGGCAGGCCGATGGCGACTCGCTCCTCGGCGGCGGGCAGCTCACCGGCCTGCTCCAGGCCGGTGAGGATCTCGTCGCCCTCGATGCGCGAGGCTGCCGGCACCTCCAGCGTCACGTCGCCGACGGGCCGGGCCTGGCAGGCGAGGACCTCGCGCCCCCCGGCCGCTCGAGCCGCCGGAGCCGCGATCACCTCTCCGCCGGTGATCACGACCCAGCAGCGCTGGCAGATGCCCCGGCCGCCGCAGACGCCTGCCAGAGGCACGCCCGCCGCGATCGCCGCGTCGAGCAGCGTCTGGTCGGCCCCGATGACGGCGCTGCGGTCGTCGGGAGCGAAGGTGACGCGGGTCCCGGTCACCGGCGGTCCTTCAGCTGCTGGCGGCGACCTCGGCCTGCCGCCAGCGGGTCCGCATGAAGACGGACAGGCCGGCCGACTCGCGCGGCCCGACCATGATCTCCCAGCCGCTCAGCTCCTCGAGCTTGCCGCTGATCGTGGCCACGCCGCCGGGGATCACCGCCCGCCGGTGGTCCACCCGCCCGGCGACGTCCGACTCGGCGAGCGCCTTGGCGATCGTCTCGGCGTTGAACTTGTCAGCCGCCCAGGCGGTCATGACCGACTGCCCCTCGGTGTCCACGACGAGAAGCCAGGCCGGCGCGTGGGTGGCCGCGGTGTCTGCCTCCACGGTGAAGTAGGTGAGCGAGAAGTTGGTCGTGACCAGGACCGGCGAGGAGGCGTCCGGGCTGCCGACGGCGCGCACGCCGGGCTCCACCTGGATCGGCTTCTGCGGGTCGGTGTAGATGTTCTGGCGGGCGGTGACCAGGGCCAGCGCCTGCCAGTCCTCGAGCGCGTCGGTCACCACCAGGCCGGCATACTTGCAGATGTAGGCCGTCGCCTCGGTGACCTGGTCGATGGGATCGGCGGCCGTGACGAACGCCATCGCCGGGTAGCCGAGCGGTCGGAACTGGCGGCGCAGCGACAGGCGTCGGATCTGGGTCAGGTCCTCGAGCGTGGCGTGGAGACCGCGGGCGCCGCTGTCGAGGACCAGGTCGACGACGCCCAGGCCGGAGATGCGCCGGGTGAGGTCGGCCAGCTCGCCCAGGTCGCGGCCCCGCACGACGAGCGGGCAGGCGGTGGACTTCGCCAGGCCGGCCATCGCCTCCCAGGTGTCGGCCGTCGCGGCGTAGAGGAGCGGGCGATGGGCGCGGACGGGGGCCAGCGCCGCCTCCAGCACGGCCGGCGAGTCGCTCATGAGCATGAGGGGCAGGCCCAACTCGTCGGCCAGCATGGCCGCCGCCGCGAAGCGCCCCGGGTCGCCGTCGGCGTCCTCGAGGGCGACCATTTCGACCCGGACGAACTGGCCGACCCGGTCGTAGACCATGGCCAGGACGCGCTCGAGGGCCGCCCGGAGCTGGTCCGGGCTGCGGTCGGTGCGGACCCGTACCGCGATGGCGGTCGGATGGTAGAAGGTCTCCTCGTGACGGAACAGGACCGTCTCCTTGCCCATCACGATGCACTGGGCCTCGGGGCCGATGCTGACCAGCCGGATCGGCGGCGCGGCCGCCCCGGCGAGCGTCGTCTTGACGTCGTCGGTCGCGTACGGGCAGGCGTCGATGGCCACCTTCTTGGTGGCCAGCTGCATGGCGAAGGCCAGGCAGGTCGGGACCCCACATTCGCCGCAGTTTGTCTTGGGCAGCACCTTGTAGATGTCCAGCGCGGTCAGCGGCATGTCCTCTCGCCTCCGGTGTCCTCCGGCGCGGTCCGCACCGGATCGGCGCCTGCTCTGGCTACAGCAGCGGCGGCATGGTCAGGGCCGGGTGCCCCACCCGTTCAAGGAAGGCCATCAGCTCCTCGGTCGTGGTGGCCACCGTCTCGTCGGCAATCATGTCCACGAACGACTCGTCGCCGATCTCCCGGGCCCGGGTCACGAGGCGCTCGCGGAGGGCCTCCTTGAGCTCGCGGGGCATCCACACCAGGCGGTGGAAGCCACCGTCGGCCGGGATGAACTTGCGGCTCGTGAGGTAGAGTCGGCCGACACCCAGGAAGCCGGGTGTCTGCACCCCGCCGCCGACCATGCCGGCCAGGGTGCTGAAGGTCATGCCCATCGGCGTCATCCCGGCGTATTCGCGGTTGACGACGATCACCCCGTTGACCTCGGGGGCGATGCCGAGGATGCACTCGAAGCAGCCGCACGAGGTCATCGGCGACACCAGCATCGAGTAGAGGCTGACCTGCTCGACGGACTTGTTCGACGTGATGTAGACGAACCGGTTGATGGCCTCGTACATGCCCAGGGTCGGGTCGAGGCAGGCGCCCTTCTCGATCGGCTGGTTCGGCCCGGCCGGGTTGATCTCGTAGGCGACCTTCCCGTCCAGCCAGTTGTAGGCGCCGCACAGCCCGAGCCGCTCGGGCGAGATGATGCAGACATGGTTCGGCGCGTACGACTGGCAGAGGGTGCACGAGTAGTAGACATCGACCGTCTCGTCGGTCATGCCCGCCACCCGGGCGTCGCGCTCGGCCCAGACCGAGCGTGCCTCCTCGAAGATGGGCTCGAGCGCCGCGGCCTCCGAGATCAGGGTCACGGCCACCTTGTCGACCAGGGCCGGGAACTCCTCGAGGTACTTGGCGTGGAGGATCACCCCGAAGTCGCGCAGCCGCAGGCCCGCCTTGAAGGCGTCCTGGCTGACCCGGATCCAGGGCAGGTCGCGCTGGCCGAGGTGCATCACGCCCATCGCCCCGTTGATGAAGCGGTGCACCTGGCGCTCGAGGATCGGCTCGAAATCCCGCTGGAGCTTGCGCCCGGCGACGTCGATGACGATCCCCAGGGGCATCGACCCACCGACCTCGACCGTGTCGAGGTCCGGCCCGATCAGCTCGATGTGGCCGTCCTCGATCTCGTTCAGCTCGCGGCTGCGGAGGAACTCGAGGGCCGGGAAGCCGCCCCGGCCGAACTCGATCTGGAGCTGCTCCCGGCGGACGCGCTCGCCCTCGAAGGCGGCGCTGTAGGAGACCGGGATGGGGATCTTGGTGATCTTGAGCTTGAGGCCGCGGACCTCGATCGCCTTGGCCACCATCCGCTCGTGGGGCGTGTTGGCGATCACGTGCTCATAGGTGCAGATGCCGCTGGGGAGGATCTCCGGGATGTCCGTGTCGGCCACGACCGGGAAGCCGAAGTTGATGGCGCCGGCCGCGGTGGCGTACTTCTCGTCGTCCACCTCGCCGAGGGCGAGGACGAAGGCGAAGACCCGGTCCTTGTTGTAGAGCAGGATCCGGCGCGCCTGGGCCAGGTCGCCCGGGACGAGGCCGCCGAAGGTCATCGCCGCCCGGGCGGCGAAGTTGAGGGCGTGGACGGTCGCGCTCGTCTCCTTGCCGTAGGGCACGAGGTAGGTGTCCCAGCTCATGTCCACGCCTTCCTCGGCCAGCTGCTCGGCCATGCTCCGGCCGTCCGTCTGGCTCGAGAGGAAGACGAGGATGTTGCGCTCCTGCAGCTCCCGGGCCAGGCGGACCGCTGCCTCGTTGGTGGGCAGGGCGCCGACGCAAGCGGCGAAGCCGGGCATGCGCCCGTCGACGAGCTTGATGCCCTGGGTCCGGAGGATCGCGTCGTCGGTGAAGCCGAGGTAGATGCCGTTTGGCGGCCCGCTCTCCAGGTAGCTGACGGCCTCGATGACCTCCTCGGCGATGAGGGTGGCCACGCCGGCGTCGAGGGCGTCGCCGAGGTACGGCAGCCACAGCCGGTCGGTGGGGATCGGCGGCAGCAGGCCCCGGGCGATCTGCAACGGCGCCCGGGCGTCCTCGAGGGTCTTCACCTCGATGCCGGTCATGGCCAGGATGAGCGGCAGGTAGAAGGCGGTGTTGGGGAACTCGAGGCGGGCGGCGCCGCCCTTCGACCCCATCGCCGCGGCCAGGGCGACCTCGGCCCGATCGACGTAGCTGTGCGCGCCCCGGATGGCGGCAGTGGCGATGATCCGCGACATGGTCTCTTTCTCGCTCTCGCTCGGGCAGTCCGCGATCCGGCCGGCCGTCAGGCGATCACCGGCACGGCTTCCTGCATGACAGGCACGGCTTCGTACATCATCGGTCGGAGCTTGAGCGCCTCCCGCTTGCGGTCGAGGTGGGCCACGATCAGGTCGGCCGCCTTCACCGGGTCGCTCTCAAAGGCGAACCGGGCCCCGACCAGCCCCTCGAGATCCCCGGTGACGAAGCGGGTGACGGCCTCGCTGCCGAGGATGTTGAACGGTGACCCGAGGACGGTGGTGATGCCCGAGGCGACCGCGTAGAAGCCGATCGAGATCGCCTTCTCCGACCACCAGCCCGGCGCCGCCGCGGCGATCGGCAGCTCGGAGAAGTCGCGGCCGATGCCGCCCTCCTGGACCATCTCCATGGCAATGGTCAGGATGCGGCTGTTGTCGACGCACGAGCCGACGTGCAGGACGGGCGGGATGCCCACCGCCTCGCAGATCTCCTGGAGGCCCTTGCCGGCGTGCTCGAAGGCCGCCTCCGGCCGGAGCAGGCCCGCCTTGCCGCAGGCGATCGCCGAGCAGCCGGTCTGGGCCACGAGCACGTCGCGGCGAATGAGCTCGTAGACGGTGTCGAGGTGGCCCTGGTCCTGGATCTGCTTGGGAGTGTCGCAGCCGACCACCCCGACGACGCCGCGGATGCGGCCGGCGATGATCCCGTCGTTGAGCGGCCGGTAGCCGCCCCGGTAGGTGCCGCCGAACATGTGGGTCAGCGACTCGGTGGTGAAGCCCGCGACCACGTCCATCGTGTGGTCCGGGATGGCCACCCGCGACTGGTCGCGCCGGGCGAACCGGGCGACGGCCCGGCCGACGATCTCGCGGGCCGCCTCGGGCGCGCCCTCGTCCGAGATGATGATGGACGTGGTCCCGGGGAAGTGGGCCTGGGCCGAGGTGGAGATGACCTCGGTGTGGAAGCAGCTGGCCACGCCGACGATCCCGGGCATGATGCACTGGACGTCGACCAGGATCGCCTCGACCGCGCCGGTGATGACCGCCAGCTCCTGCTGCAGGAAGTTGCCGGCGAGCGGGATGCCGTGGCGCATCAGCACCTCGTTGGCCGTGCAGCAGATGCCGGCCACGTTGATCCCGGTGGCCCCCAGCTCGGCCGCCTGCGCCAGGAGGGCGGGGTCGGCGGCGGCATCGACGATCGCCTCCGCCAGGGCGGGCTCGTGCCCGTGAACGAGGATGTTCACCTGGTCCTTGCGGAGGACCCCCAGGTTCACCTTGCCGCGGACCGGCTTGGGCGTGCCGAACAGGACGTCCTGGAGGTCGGTGGCGACCATCGAGCCACCCCAGCCGTCGGCCAGGGCGCTGCGGATGCCCGCCAGGACCAGGCTCCTGTACTCGTTGTCGACGCCCATGTTCGTCCGGTGCATGACCTCGACGATCTCGCGGTCGACGCCGCGCGGGGTGATGCCCAGCTTGCGCCAGCTCTCCTGCTGCCTGGCCGGCGCCCGGCGGACGAAGGCCAGCTCGTCCTCCTGCTGGCCGAACATTGCCAGGCAGGTCTCGGCCACCCCCTCGGCGACCTGGTCGGTGGTCCGGCCCTTGGTCGGCACCCCGAGCTCGTCGGCCAGGGCGTGCAGCTTGCGCTCGTCGCGGACGCCGTAGCCGGGCGCCTCGCCGCGGGCGGCCAGGAGGAGCAGGTGGGCGACCGAGCGGCCGTGGTCGGAGTGGGCGGACGAGCCGGCCGCCATGTCGCGCGCCAGCCGCCGGGAGGCGACGGTGTCGATGCTCGCGCCGCAGACCCCTACCTGGGGCCGCTTGCTCCCGGGCAGGCCGAGGTTGCACGGCCCCATGTGGCAGATCGTGCAGCAGAGCCCCAGCTCGCCAACCTTGCACTGGGTGCCAAGAGCGGCGAAGCGATCCCAGATCGTGCCGATTCCCTCGGCCGCGGCCCGCTGGCGCATCTGCACGCTGGCCGCGTCGGTCCGGGTCGAGGGGGTCGCGGGCTCGCTCACGGTGTCACCTCCAGGCGTGTCTTTCGCTCCAGCGTGTCGGTCAGCCGGGAGACCGCGGCAGGCACCGTGCCCTCGAGGGCGGTGACCGGTCGGCCGGCACGCTCCGCTGCCATCACGTCGTCGCTGTAGGGGACGGAGCCGATGAGCTCGAGCCCGTCCAGCTGCGCCACCAGGTAGCCGACGTCGTCCGGGTCCCGGATCCGGTTGCCGATCGCCAGCACCTGGCCGACGCCGATCTCCCCGGCCAGGCGGCGGATGCGCCCCGCCGTCTCGATGCTCGCCCGGCTCGGATCGACGACGACCAGCATCGCGTCCACCTCGTGGGCGCTCCGCCGGCCGAGGTGCTCGAGGCCGGCCTCGAGATCGACGATGACTGCCTCGTCCAGCTCCAGCACGACGTGCTCGAGGAGCCGCCGCAGGAGCACGCTCTGGGGGCAGGCGCAACCTGCGCCGCCACGGGTGATGCCCCCGGCCACGATCAGGTGGATGCCTTCGTGGGCGATCGCGACCCGGCGCACCAGGTCGTCCACCCGGGGGTTGAGCCGGATGAAGCCGCCCGGACCGCCGATGCGCTCCTCGATCTCGTCGCTCATCTCGAGGAGCGGGGTCAGCGCTACCGGGGGAAAGCCGAGGGCCGCGGCCAGGGTGGGGTTGGGATCGGCGTCGATCACGGTCACGCGGTAGTCGCGCCGGACAAGCTCGGCGGCCAGGAGGGCCGCAAGCGTCGTCTTGCCGGTTCCGCCTTTGCCAGAGACGGCGACCTTCATCGCCTCGCCCCGTGTTCGGGCACTCTGCCACCCCGCCTGGCAACCCCAGGCATGCCAGCGTCCACATGCCCCCGGACTCAGGTCAAGTACCGGAGGTCCCCGTAAGGGGGCCATAAGTCACGATGGCCGGCGGGCCGATCCCGGATGGTGAGACGGCCAGGCGGCGCAGGACGGCCGGGAGGATGCCGCCCTGGCGCCAGTAGTCGACCTCGATCGGGCCGTCGAGGCGGGCGATCACCTCGAAGCTCCGCGTCGCCCCACCGTCGGCCGGGTCGGCCGTCGCCTCGACCAGGAGCCGGGCGCGGGGGGTGAGCCCGCCGGCCAGGCCGTGGACGGTGAACCGCTCGTGGCCGCTCAGGCCGAGCGCGGCCGTCCCCTCGCCGGGCAGGAACTCGAGGGGCAGGACCCCCATCCCGACGAGGTTGGAGCGGTGGATCCGCTCGTAGCTCCGGGCGATGACGGCCCGGACGCCGAGGAGACGCGTCCCCTTCGCCGCCCAGTCGCGCGAGGAGCCGGAGCCGTACTCCGTCCCGGCCAGGATGACGCACGGCACGCCCTCCGCGGCGTAGGCGCTGGCCGCCTCGTGGATCGAGCACTCGGCGCCGTCGGGCAGGTGGCGCGTCCAGGGGCCCTCGCGGCCGTCGACGAGCGCGTTCCGGAGCCGGATGTTGCCGAACGTCCCGCGGAGCATGACCTCGTGGTGGCCGCGCCGGGCGCCGTACGAGTTGAACTCGGCCGGGCCGACGCCGCGGGCCTGGAGCCAGCGGCCGGCGGCCGACCAGGCGGCGATCGAGCCGGCCGGGCTGATGTGGTCGGTCGTCACCGAGTCGCCGAGGACCGCCAGGGCGCGCGCCCCGACGATGTCCGCCGGGGCGACCGGCTCGAGCCCGATGCCTTCGAGGAAGGGCGGCCGGGCGATGTAGCTCGAGGCCGGGTCCCAGGCGTAGCGGTCGCCGGCCGGGACGGGCAGGGCGCGCCAGCGCTCGTCGCCGTCGAAGACGGAGGCGTACGTCCGTCGGAACAGCTCCGGGTTGATGGCCGCGGCGATGACCGCCCGGATCTCGTCGGGCGACGGCCACAGGTCGGCCAGGAAGACGGGCCGCCCGTCCTGGCTGCTGCCGAGCGGCTCGTGCACCAGGTCGAGGTCGATCCGGCCGGCCAGGGCGTAGGCGACGACGAGCGGCGGCGAGGCCAGGTAGCTGGCGCGGGCCAGGGGATGGATCCGGCCCTAGAAGTTGCGGTTGCCGGACAGGACGGCGACCGCGACCAGGCCGCTTCCCTCGATCGCGGCGGCCACCGCCTCGTCGAGCGGGCCGCTGTTGCCGATGCAGGTCGTGCAGCCGTAACCGGCGAGGCTGAAGCCGAGGGCGGCCAGCGGCTCGAGCAGCCCGGCCGCCTCCAGGTAGGCGGTGACCGCCCGCGACCCCGGTGCGAGCGAGGTCTTCACCGCCGGGCTCACTCGCAGGCCGTGGGCGACGGCGTTCCGGGCCAGCAGGCCGGCCCCGACCATGACCGTCGGGTTCGAGGTGTTCGTGCACGAGGTGATGGCGGCGATGACGATCGAGCCGTCGGTGACGGCGGCCGAGCGGCCACCGACCTCGATGACGGCGCTCCTGGCCGGTCGGCCGGGCTCGGGCAGCGCCTCCGGGTAGGCGGCGGCGAAGCTGGCCGGGACGGCCGCCAGCGGGACCCGGTCCTGGGGCCGGCGCGGGCCGGCGAGGCTGGGCTCGACCGCGCCGAGGTCGAGCTCGACGACGGCGTCGAAGTCCGGGCCTGGCCCCGGCTCGCGCCACAGGCCCTGCTCCCTGGCGTAGCGCTCGATGAGGGCGACGAGATCGGCCGGCCGGCCCGTCAGGCGGAGGTAGGTGAGCGTCTCGTCGTCGATCGGGAAGAGGGTGGTCGTCGCCCCGAACTCGGGGCTCATGTTGGCGATCGTCGCCCGGTCGGCGAGGGCGAGGCCGGCCAGGCCGTCGCCGGCGAACTCGACGAAGGCCCCGACGACGCCGAGGCGGCGCAGCCGCTCGGTGACGACGAGGACGAGGTCGGTGGCGGTGACGCCGCGCGGCAGGGCGCCCGAGACGCGGACGCCGACGACCCGGGGCAGCGGCGAGTAGAGCGGCTGGCCGAGGAGGACGGCCTCGGCCTCGATCCCGCCGACGCCGTAGCCGAGGACGCCGAGGCCGCTGATCATCGTCGTGTGTGAATCGGTGCCGACGACGGTGTCGGGGATGGCGAGCGGCCGGCCGCCGTCGTCGGTCACCCGGACGACCGTCGCCAGGTGCTCCAGGTTGACCTGGTGGACGATGCCCGTCCCCGGGGGCACCACCCGGAGGTCGTGGAATGCCTGCTGGGCCCAGCGGAGGAGGGCATAGCGCTCGCCGTTGCGCTCGTACTCGCGGGCGACGTTGAAGGCGAAGGCATCGGCCGTGCCGGCCCGGTCGACCTGGACGGAGTGGTCGATGACGAGGTCGGCCGGCACGGGCGGGTTGACCCGCGCCGGGTCGCCGCCCAGCTCGGCCATCGCGTCGCGCATCGCCGCCAGGTCGACCACCGCCGGCACCCCGGTGAAGTCCTGGAGGATGACCCGGGCGGGCATGAACGGGATCTCGGCCTCGCCCCCGGCCCCCGGCCGCCAGGCGGCGAGGGCGCGGACGTCCTCCTCGGTGACGATCCCGCCGCCGGCGTGGCGGAGGGCGTTCTCGAGGAGGATCCGGAGGACGACCGGGGCACGCTCGAGGTCGAGCAGGTCGCCGATGGCGGCCAGGCGGACGAAGTCGGGCAGGCCGGGCCCGAGGCTCGCTCGGGCGCCGAACGGGTCGCGGCTGGGCACGGGGCTCCTCGCTCCTGGTCGCGGCGACGCGGCGGTCGCCGGGCGCGCTACGCTGTCGGCCGAAGAGTACCCCTGGGGCGGGACGGAGCCACCCCGGGGGAGCGAGGAGGGGAACGGTGCGGACCTGGCCCGACGAGCCCGCGGTGCCGCCGCCGGACGACGCCGCCACCTGGAGCGAGGTGGCCCGGGCGGCCGGCGCGAACCTCGAGCCGGCCGGGGACCGCTCGCCCGAAGCGAGGACGACGGCCGGGCCGGGGGCGGCCGCCGGGGCGGTGCTCCCGCCCGGGACCCACGGCCACGGCGAGGCGGTCCACCTCGAGGCGCACGCTCACCCCCACGTCACCCCGCCGGTGAACGGCCGGCCGGTCATCGGCATCGTCGGCGCCGGCGCGGTCGGGACCGCCCTGGGCGTGGCCCTGGCCCGGGCCGGCTGGCGCATCGGCGCGGTGGCCAGCCGCGACGCCGGCCGCCGGGAGCGGTTCCGCGCCCTCGTCCCGGACGCGCGGGCGTTCCCCGATGCAGCGGCCGTCCTCGACGAGTGCCACCTCGCCGTCCTCGCCGTGCCCGACGACGCCATCGCCGCCGTCGCCGGATCGCTTCGCCTCTACTCCGGCCAGGCGCTCGTCCACACGAGCGGGCTCCACGGGGCGGAGGTCCTCGATGCCGCCCGGGCTGCCGGCACCTCGACCGGCTCGTTCCACCCGCTCGTCGCCTTCGCCGACCTCGACCGGGCCCTCGCCGCCCTGCCCGGGGCGACGGTCGCGATCGAGGGCGACGACACGCTCCTGGGGGTGCTGGCCGAGATGGCCGAGTCGATCGGGGCCGTGCCGGTCCGGCTCGCCCCCGGCTCCAAGGCCGCCTACCACGCCGCCGCCGTCCTCGCCGCGGGCGGCCTCGTCGCCCTCCTCGACGCGGTGGCCGAGCTGGCGGCCCGGGCCGGCCTCGACGAGCCCGGCGCCATGGCCGTCTACGGCGGGCTCGCCGCCCAGGCCCTCGGCAACGCCCGGGCGCTCGGGATCGCCCCGGCTCTGACCGGCCCGGCGCTCCGGGGTGACGCTGGCACGGTTGCCGCCCACCTCGGCGCGATCGCCGCCGGGGCGCCGGGCGTGGCAGCGATCTACCGGGCGCTCCTCTGGCGCCAGGTCGAGATCGCGGCCGCGCGGCGCGGCCTGGCACCGGACGCCGCCGAGCGGCTCCGGGTCGCGCTCGCCAAGCGCCCGTGACGCGGTAGGATTAGGCCATGCAGCGCAGCATCGCCGCCCGCTACTCGTCCCGTCCCGCCGCCCGGTTCGCGGTGCTGCCCCGGGGCGCCCGCGAGCGGCGGCTCGGCCTCGTCCGTCGGCCGGGCTTCCGGGCCGCGGTCGAGCAGCCGACCGTCCTCCGGCACCTTGACCTCGGGCCGGTGTCGCTGCTGCGGGCGGACTGGCGCGCCGTCACCCCGGACCGGCCCCACCCGCCTGCCGTCGGGCTCGTGCCGGCCGTCCGCGTCCACTGGTCCACGCCCGGCGTCGGCCGGGCGGGCCGGCGCCCGCGGGCGGCGTCGGCGCCGTGGCGCGGCTGAAGCGCGCCACCGCCACCTCCGCCGGTGGCGTCGTCGTCTGCGCGATCGACGGCATCCCGCACCTCGTCGCCGGGCGACGCCGGCGCGAGCGTGACGGCGCCAGCTGGACGCTGCCGAAGGGCACGCCGAGCGGCGCCGAGTCGCTCGAGGAGACCGCCCTCCGCGAGGTGGCCGAGGAGACCGGCCTCACGGTCCGGATCGTCGCTCCCCTCGACCGGATCGAGTACCGCTTCGTCCAGGGCGGGACGTGGATCCACAAGACCGTCCACTACTGGTTGATGGAGCCGACGGGCGGTGACCTGGCGGGCCACGACCACGAGTTCGAGGAGGTGCGCTGGGTCCCCCTCGCCGAGGCCCCCGCGCTCCTGACGTTCGACACCGAGCGAGCCCTCGCCGAGCGTGCCTCGGCGATCCTCGCCGCCAGCGAGGGAGAGCCCCGATGAAGGAGCCGTCGGTCCCGCTCGCCACGCCGCTCCTGGAGCGGCACCGTGCCCTCGGCGCGCGGATCGTGGAGTTCGCCGGCTGGCTGATGCCGGTCCAGTACGCCGGGATCATGGACGAGCACCGGGCCGTCCGCGAGCGGGCCGGCCTGTTCGACCTCTGCCACATGGGCGAGCTGTTCGTCGAGGGGCCGGAGGCCGGGGCGGCCCTCGCCCGGGCGCTCGTCACCGACCCGCCGGCGCTCGCCGTCGGCCGGGCCCACTACTCGATGATCTGTGCCCCGGACGGTGGGATCATCGACGACCTGATCGTCTACCGCCCGGCCGAGGACCGCTTCCTCGTCGTCGCCAACGCGTCGAACGCGGCGGCCGTCTCCGACGAGCTGGCGAGCCGGATCCACGGCTTCCGGGCCGTCCTCGACGACCGCGCCCTGGCGACTGCCCTCGTCGCCGTCCAGGGCCCGGCCTCGGCCGCCATCCTGGAGCCGCTGACGACCGTGGACCTGGCCGCCCTCCGCTACTACGCCATCGCCGAGGGCGAGGTGGCCGGCATCCCGGCGCTCGTCGCCCGGACCGGCTACACCGGCGAGGACGGCTTCGAGGTCTTCGTCGAGACCGGCCAGGCCGGGGCGCTCTGGGACGCGCTCCACGAGGCCGGGCGGCCGCACGGGCTCGTGCCGGTGGGCCTGGGCGCCCGCGACACGCTCCGGCTCGAGGCGGGCATGCCCCTCTACGGTAACGAGCTCGACCGGGCCACGACGCCGTTCGATGCCGGCCTGGGCCGGGTGGTGGCGCTCGAGCGCGACACCGACTTCGTCGGCCGGGCGGCGCTGGTGGCGGCCCGCGAGGCCGGCCCGCGGCGGATGCTCGTCGGGCTCGTCGTCCGGGGTCGCGGCATCGCCCGCCACGGTTACGCGGTCTACGCCGGCGAACGGCGGAGCGGCGTCGTCACCTCGGGCACGATGTCGCCGACCCTCGGCCTGCCGATCGCCATGGCCTCGGTGGCCCCCGCTGACGCGGCGCCCGGTACGATCCTCGAGGTGGAGATCCGCGAGGCGCGGGCGGCCGCCGAGGTCGTCCCGCTGCCGTTCTATCGTCGACCCCGGTGACAATGGCGGCCGGCGCACCGGCCGCCGACCGATGCGCGACGGTGGGTCGCGCCCGGATGGAGGACAGCGTCCATGGTCCCGCCCGACCTGCGCTACACCAAGGAACACGAGTGGGTCCGCGTCGATGGGGACGTGGCGACGGTCGGGATCACCGACCATGCCGCCGGCCAGCTCGGCGACATCGTCTTCGTCGAGCTGCCGGAGCCCGGCCGGGCGCTGGTCCAGTTCGCCGCCTTCGGCGTCATCGAGTCGGTGAAGGCGGTCAGCGACCTCTTCGCCCCGCTCTCCGGCGAGGTCGTCGAGGCGAACGCCGCGCTCGCGACCAGGCCCGAGCTGGTCAACGCCGACCCGTACGGCGAGGGCTGGATGGTGAAGGTGCGCGTCGCCGACCTGGGCCAGCTCGACGCCCTGCTCGACCCCGCCGGCTACGAAGCGCTCGCCGCGGAGGCCTGAGCCAGCCATGGCCTACGGTCCCCACACCGGCGGGGACCGGGCGCGGATGCTCGACGCGCTCGGGATCTCGACGGTGGATGCGCTCTTCGACGACATCCCGGCGGCCGTCCGGGCGACCGGCCTGGACCTGCCGCCGGCCCTCACCGAGCTGGAGCTCATGGCCCGGCTCCGTGGGCTCGCCGGGCGCAACCGGGTCGACCTGGCCTCGTTCATCGGTGCCGGCGCCTATCGCCACCACGCCCCACCGGTGGTGGACCAGGTCCTCCTGCGAGGCGAGTTCTACACCGCCTACACGCCCTACCAGCCCGAGGTCAGCCAGGGCACGCTCCAGACGGTCTACGAGTACCAGTCGCTGATCGCCGAGCTGACTGGCCTGGACGTCGTCTCGGCCTCGCACTACGACGGCGCCGCCGCCACGGCGGAGGCGGCCCTCATGACCTGCCGCGGGGCCCGCCGCGGGCGGGTCCTCCTCTCGCGCGGCGTCCACCGCCACTACCGCGAGACGCTGGCGACCTACTTCGCCGGGGGGAGCCTCGCCTTCGACGAGGTGCCGCTGCTGGCCGATGGCCCGGCCGCGGGCACGACCGACCTGGCCGCCCTGGAGCGGCTCCTGGCCGACCGCGACCAGCCCGTCGCCGGCGTCATCGCCGCCCAGCCGAACGTCCTCGGGCTGCTCGAGCCGATGGCCGAGATCGGGCGCCTCGGCCACGCCGCCGGGGCCCTGTTCGCGGCCGTCGTCGAGCCCGTCTCGCTCGGCGTCCTCGCCCCGCCGGGGGCGTACGGCGCGGACATCGCCGCCGGGGAGGGCCAGCCGCTCGGCCTGCCGCTCGCCTTCGGCGGGCCGTACCTCGGGATCCTCGCCTGCCGCGACGCGCTCGTCCGCCAGATCCCCGGCCGGCTCGTCGGGATGACGACCGACACCGAGGGGCGCCGCGCCTACGTGATGACGATGCGGGCCCGCGAACAGGACATCCGCCGCGAGAGGGCGGCCAGCAACATCTGCAGCAACCAGGCGCTCTGCGCCCTGGCCTCGGCGGTCTGGCTGGCGGCGCTCGGGCCGGGCGGCCTGCGCGACGTGGCCGCCACCGGGGCGGCCCGGGCGGCCGAGCTCGAGGCCGCCCTCGCCGCTGCCGGCGCGCCCCGGCTCCACCCGGGGCCATACCTCAACGAGTTCGCGGTCCGGGTGCCGGACGCGGCGGCGGTCCATCGCCGGCTCCTCGACCACGGGGTCCTGGCCGGCATCCCCACCGCCGAGCTGGAGCCGGGCGATCCCGCCCTGGCCGACGGGCTGCTGGTCTGCGCCACGGAGCTGACCACGTCTGACGAGATCGAGCTGTTCGCCTTTGCCCTGCGCGAGGAGCTGCTGGCCGGGATGGGCACCCTGCCGGGCGCGGGTCCGCCCGGCGGCGCCGCGCTGCCAGCGCTCGGATCGGACGCCATGGAGGCCCGGCCATGAGCGTCACCGGCGAGCGCCTCCAGCCCAGCCTGTTCGAGCGCAGCCGGCCCGGCCGCAACCGGCCACGCCTGCCGGCCGCCCCGGCGGACGCCCTCGACCGGATCCCGGCCGAGGCCCTCCGGGCTACGCCACCGGCCCTGCCCGAGGTCAACGAGGCGACCCTCGTGCGCCACTACCTCAACCTGTCGCAGCTCAACTGGTCGGTGGACGGGGGCTTCTACCCGCTCGGTTCGTGCACGATGAAGTTCAACCCCAAGGTGAACGAGTGGGCCGTCCGGCTGCCCGGCCTGGCCGACCTCCACCCGTTCGCCCCCGACGAGACGGCCCAGGGGACGCTGGCCATCCTCTGGGAGCTGCAGCGGCTCCTGGCCGAGATCGGCGGGATGGACGCGGTCACCCTCCAGCCGGCGGCCGGGGCCCAGGGCGAGCTGACCGGCATCCTCGTCGTTCGGGCCTATCACCGCAGCCGCGGCGACACGGAGCGGAGCGAGATCCTCGTCCCCGATTCGGCCCACGGCACGAACCCGGCGACGGCCTCGATGGCCGGCTTCCGGACCGTCAACATCCCCTCGGCCGCGGACGGCGGCGTGGACCTGGACGCCTTCCGGGCCGCCGCCGGGCCGCGCACGGCCGGGGTCATGATCACCAACCCGTCCACCCTCGGCCTGTTCGAGGCCCGGATCGTCGAGCTGGTGGACCTCGTCCACGCCGCCGGTGGCCTCGTCTACATGGACGGGGCGAACATGAACGCCGTTCTCGGCCACTTCCGGCCGGGCGCGGCCGGCATCGACGCGATGCACTTCAACGTCCACAAGACCTTCTCGACACCGCACGGCGGCGGCGGCCCGGGCGCCGGCCCGGTCGCCGTCCGGGCGGGCCTCGCCCCGTTCCTGCCCGGGCCGCTGGTGGTCCGCGAGGCGGACGGGCGGTTCCGGCTGGAGCGGCCGGGCGAGCGCCCGGCGAGCATCGGGCGCGTGCGCTCGTTCGCCGGCAGCGTCGGCGTCCTGGTCCGGGCCTGGGCCTACATCCGCGCCCACGGGGCGGACGGCCTGCGCGAAGTGAGCGAGGACGCCGTCCTCGCCGCCAACTACGTCCGCCAGCGGCTGCGCGGCACGTACGACGTGCCCTACGACCGGCCCTGCATGCACGAGTTCGTGGCCGCGGCGGCGACCCTGCGGCGGGAGACGGGCGTCCGCACCCTCGACGTCGCCAAGCGGCTGATCGACAAGGGCTTCCACCCGCCGACGATCTACTTCCCGCTCATCGTCGAGGAGGCGATGCTCATCGAGCCGACCGAGACGGAATCGCTCGAGACGCTCGATGCCTTCGCCGACGCGCTCCTCGAGATCGCGGCCGAGGCGCGCACGGAGCCGGCGCTGGTGACGGGGGCGCCCCACACGGCGCCGGTCCGGCGGCTGGACGAGGCCACCGCTGCCCGGCAGCCCAACCTGCGCTGGCGGGTGGCCCCGCAAGGAGGGGCCGGTCGGGGGGTCGCCCCCGCGCGGGCCCCGGGCGTATAATCCCGGCCGCGTGTGATCGGTCCGCGCGCGGGCCCGCGTTCGCGGGCGCGGGGGAGCGCGTTGGCAACCGGAGAGAGGGTCGCGCCGACGGTCGGCGGGACCCGGAAGGAGGAGAGCCGTAGATGAGCCTCACCACAAGGCGAAGCCTCGGGCTGCTCGGCGCGCTGACGATCCTCGTCGCCGCCTGCGGCACCGCGGCGTCGCCGTCGCCGACGGCACCGCCGGCAAGCGCGGCGCCAACCACCCCAACGCCGGCCCCGACGGCGGAGGCGACGGCCACCCCGGCGCCCACCGCGACCCCCGAGGTGCCGGACATCACGACCACGAACTACAAGCCTGAGGCCGTCGGGAAGACCGGCGGCAAGCTCATACTGGCCGAGTGGCAGACCCCCGCCACGAACATCTACTACGACAACTCGGCCACCACGGTCGAGGCCATGGGTATCGTCCAGTGGGGCCTTTGGAGCTCCACGCCGGACTACAAGTACTACGGGCAGCTTGCCACGAACGTCCCGACGATCTACAACGGCGGGGTCACCCTCGTCGGTGACGGGATGGACGTCAAGGTCGACCTCCGACCCGGCGCCCAGTGGTCTGATGGCCAGCCCATCACCTGCAACGACATCGAGGCGACCCGCGCCTTCCAGATGGACCCGGCCCAGGTCGGCAACGTCTACGGAGTCGACGGCTTCGAGGACATCTCGAGCATCGATGGCGGTGACGGCACGAGTTGCGTCATCCACTACAGCAAGGTCTACG
>Ga0315268_10002545_pt1 | contig 20509 bp, 16 predicted proteins | sample C1_top_MG_FD_204535 | JGI IMG/M metagenome (GOLD analysis project Ga0315268, IMG submission 204535) | Sediment microbial communities from Yellowstone Lake, YNP, Wyoming, USA - C1_top | ecosystem: Environmental > Aquatic > Freshwater > Lake > Sediment | place: USA: Wyoming | collected 2017-08-01
CATCGAGCGCTGGGGCGCGGAGTGGCACAACGTCGTCACCGGCGAGCTTCTCGAGGTGGTGCGCCATCCCCGCGCCGACCGCCTCTCGCTGACCCGCGTCCGGGTGGGCGACGAGGTGCTCGAGATCGTCTGTGGCGCCACGAACATCGCGGCGGGCCAGCGGATCCCCGTGGCCCTGCCCGGCGCCGTGCTGCCGGGCAACCGGGTCATCGAGCGGACCGAGAAGATGGGCGCGGTCAGCAACGGGATGCTCTGTTCGGGCGATGAGCTGCGCCTGACCGGTGACGCGGACGGGATCCTGATCCTGCCGCCCGACACGCCGCTCGGCATCCCCCTCGTCGACCTCTTCGGCGACGTGGTGCTGGACGTGGACGTCAAGCCGAACCGGGGTGATGCCCTCTGCCTGCTCGGGCTGGCCCGCGAGGTCGCCGCGCTGACGGGGGCGCCCGTGCGTCACCCGGAGATCGTGTTGCGGGAGGCGCCCGGCCTGCCCACCGGCGATCGCCTCCAGGTGGCCGTGGCCGATGCGAGCCTCTGCCCGCGCTTCGTCGGGCGCTGGGTGAGCGGCGTCACGGTCGGGTCGTCGCCGGACCGCGTGCAGATGCGCCTGCTGGCAGCCGGCATGCGACCCATCAGCAACGTCGTGGACGCCACCAACTACGCAATGCTCGAGCTCGGCAAGCCGACCCATGCCTTCGACGCCGCGGCCGTTGCCCGGGATGCCGGCGGGCGCGCCGGGATCACGGTGCGCCTCGCGTCCGAAGGGGAGCGCCTCGAGACACTCGACCACGTCGAACGGGTGCTCGAGGCCGGCGACCTCGTGATCGCGGACGCCACGGGCGCGCTCGCGATGGCCGGCGTGATGGGCGGTGCCAGCTCGGAGGTCTCCGACACGACCGCCGACGTCATCATCGAGTCGGCCGTCTTCGATCCGGTGAGCATTCGGCGGACTGCCTTCCGCCACGCGCTCCGCTCCGAGGCGAGCCTTCGCTTCGAGAAGGGCCAGGAGTCGCGCCTTGCCCGCATCGGTGCCGATCGCGTCGCGGAGCTCCTTGCCGCCTGGGCGGGCGGCGCCGTCGCTGCCGGCCGCGTGGACACCGCGCCGCTCGAGCCGGGCGAGGGGCGCGTTGCCTTCCGGCCCGGCCGCGTCAACCGGCTCCTCGGGACTGCCCTCGAGCCGGACGAGCAGACGGCGCTGCTGGGGCGGGTGGGGATCGGCGTCGAGCCGGCCCCCAGCGGCACGGCCATCCCGGTCGCCGGGGGCGAGAAGCCGCTCACCGTCGCGAGCGTCGAGCCGCCTCTCGTCGCGATTGTCCCCACCTGGCGCCGCGACCTCCAGATCGAGGCCGACATCGCAGAGGAGATCGCGCGCGTCCGAGGCTACGACGCCGTTCCGACGAAGACGCCGGACACGGCGATGCCCCACTTCCGGCCCGACCCGCTCGAGTGTCGCAACGAGCTGCGTCGCGCGCTGAGCGGCGCCGGCCTCAGCGAGGTGGTGACCCCGGCGCTCGTTCCGGTGGGCCAGGCTTCGCGGCTGGGCTGGCCCGTGGACGCCGCGGATGGCGTGCCCGGCGCTGACGCCGTTGCCGGGGCCCCGATCCGCGCCCGCAATCCGCTCTCGGAGCGCCATGCCGTCCTCCGGTCGGGCCTGGTCGGGAGCCTCCTCGACGTGCTCGCCTCCAACGAGCGCCACGGCCACTCCGACGCCGCGATCTTCGAGATCGGCAAAGGCCATGCTTGGATGCCGGACGGATCTCCGGCCGAATGGTGGCGCCTTGGGTTCCTGCTGGCGGGTGACGCGGCCCCGCCGACGTGGAGCATCCCGGGACGGGCCTGGGGCGTCGAGGACGCCAAGGCCATCGCGGCGCTGGTTGCCCGGGTGATCGGGGCCGGCGAGCCCACGTTCCGGGCGCACGGCCATGGGAACCCCCTCCACCCGGGCAGGGCGGCGCGGGTCGACGTTCCCGGGCAGGTCCATGGCCTGGTCGGGGAGCTGCACCCGGCGACGCTCGCGGCCTGGGACCTGCGATCGGAGCGGGTCCTCGTCGGGGAGCTGGCGATCGCGGGCCTCGAGGCGGGCGGGCGCCCGGCCGTCCGGGTCGGGCCGCTCGGGCGGCACGCGAGCACCGAGCGGGACCTCGCGATCGTCGTGTCGGACGACGTCCCGGCGGGAGCGGTGGCGGCGACGCTCCGCGACGCCGGCGGCGAGCTTCTTCGATCCGTGGCGCTGTTCGACGTCTACCGGGGAGCGCCACTCGCCGACACGGAGAAGAGCCTCGCCTGGCGGCTCGCGGTCCGGGCCGACGAGCGCCCCCTCGACGATGGCGAGGTCGAGGCCCTGGTCGGCCGGCTCGCGGCCGCGGTTTCCGATGCTCACGGCGGCCGCCTGCGGACCTGACCGGACGCCGCACCGGTGCCGGTACGCGCCGGAGGCGGTTGCGACGACCGGAACGCGCAGCGTAGAGTGGCAGACGGTCGCCGGGGGAAACGGCGAGACGCACGAAGGGACGCCGGGCGTTCGGAAGCGGAGGCTGCGTGGACATCGTCGAGTTCATCCAGGGGCTCAATCTCTTCGACCTCCTGGTTGTCTTCTTCGTGGCCGGCTTCTTCGTGGTGGGCTACATCCAGGGGACGCTGCGTCGGGCGCTCGGCCTCGCCATCGCCCTGGTCTCGTTCCTGATCGCGCTGAACCTGCGCGCCCCGCTGGGTGCCTGGCTGTCGCAGTACTGGACCCAGCTGCCGCAGGCCTACGTCTACATGCTCGCGCTGGGCGGGAGCTTCCTGGTGATCTTCGTCGCGGGCTCGATCACGGCCCAGGTCTTCTATCGCAAGACGACGATCTTCACGAAGGCGACGGTCGTCGACGAGGTCGTCGGCGGGGTTCTTGGTGCCGTCCAGGCGCTCCTGCTCGTGAGCGCGCTCATCATCATCCTGGACTCCTACTACGCCCAGTCGGGCGTCCGCACGAACCCCAACGAGCTGGGGATCCTGGGCGACATCTACACGTTCTACAACGCCTCCCACGTCGTCGAGCTGTTCCGCTCGTCGCTCATCCCGCTCTTCTTCGCCCTGTTCGGCTGGATCGTCCCCCCCGACCTCGCCGAGATGTACGGCTGACGCCCACCGATGACCTCGCCGGTCTCCTCGCGGGACCCATCGTCGAGGCGGCCCGCGGCCTGATCGGGAGGCTCCTCGTTCGCGAGGGTGGCCACGGCCGCCGCACGGGCAGGATCGTCGAGGTGGAGGCCTACGCCGGACCCGAGGATCGCGCCTCGCACGCCAGGTTCGGGCCCGGATCGCGCGCGGCCACGATGTTTGGCGCGCCCGGCCGCGCCTACGTGTACGGTGTCTACGGGATGCACACCTGCCTGAACGTCGTCGCCGGCCCTGCCGGGCTGGGCGCCGCGATCCTCCTGCGCAGCGTCGAGCCGCTCGAGGGCGTGCAGTCGATGCGGGCGGCTCGCCTGGCCTCTGCGGTCGCACATCGACGCGCCGCGGCGGCCGACCCGGCTGCCGAGGCCGCGCGGATCGCGCGCCTGCCGATTGGACGCCTGGCCGCGGGACCGGCGAACCTCGCGGCCGCCTTCGGTATCGAACGTGACGACGACGGGCTCGACCTTCTCGATCCCGCCGGCCTCCTGCGCCTGGAGCCCGGAGGGCGCGACGGACCACAGCCCGGGATCGTGGAGACCGCCCGTGTCGGCGTGGCGTACGCCGGTCCGGGTTGGGCCGACAGACCCTGGCGGTTCGTGGTGAGCGGACTTCCGACCGGGGGTTCCCGGGCCTGATGGACGCCAAGTCGATCGCCCTGCTGGAGTTCCCCCTGGTGCGCGAACGCCTCGCCGACGTCACGGGGTTCCCGCCCGGGAGGCGCCTCGCCGAAGCGCTCCTCCCGTCTTCTGACCCCGTGCTCGTCGAGATCGGCCTCGAGGAGACCTCGCAGGTGCGGGCCCTCCTGGCCGAGCGGCCGAGCGTGGGGATCGGCGGTGCGCACGACGTCGGCCCGGCCGTGGATCGCGCCGGCCGAGGCGGCCGACTGGATGCGGCGCAGTTTGCCGCGATCGCCCAGACGCTCGAGGCGGCATCACGCCTGCGCGACGTCCTCGCCGAGGACCGGAGGTCGCTCCTCCACGAGCTGGCGCGCAGCCTCCACCCGCTCCCGGGCCTGCGCTCGACCCTGGAGCGCAGCTTCGACCCGGCCGGAGAGCTCCTCGACACGGCGTCGCCGCGGCTGGGCGCCCTTCGCCGCGCCACCCGCCACGCCTACGAGCGGCTGCGCACGCGGCTCGAGCAGCTCGTCCACTCGAGCGACGTCGGCGGCGCCCTGCAGGACCCGATCGTCACCCTTCGCAACGGCCGCTACGTCATCCCCGTGCGGGCCGACGCGCGGAGCCGCGTGAAGGGGATCGTCCACGACGCATCCGGCAGTGGGCAGACCCTCTTCATCGAGCCGCTCGTGGCCGTCGAGCTCGGAAACGCCTGGCGCGAGGCCCAGCTCGCCGAGGCGGCCGAGATCGAGCGGATCCTCGACGAGCTGTCGGCCCTGGTCGGCAGCCAGGCAGGACTGATCCTCGAGACGCTGGGCGCGCTCGCCCGGTTCGACTTCTGGAGCGCGAAGGCACGCCTGGCGGAGGAGATGGACGCCGTCAGGGCCGAGTCCGCGACCCGCGCGGAGATTGTGCTCAAGGGCGCCCGCCACCCGGGGCTGAGCGGGCGCGTCGTCCCGATCGACGTGGAGCTCGGAACGGATTTCCGGGCGCTCATCGTGACCGGCCCGAATACCGGCGGGAAGACCGTGACCCTGCGCACGATCGGGCTCCTCGTCCTGATGCACCAGGCCGGGCTCCACGTGCCCGCGGACCCGGGCAGCCGCCTTCCGGTGCTCGTGGACCTGTTCGCCGACATCGGGGACGAGCAGAGCGTCGCCCAGAGCCTCTCGACCTTCTCCGGCCACCTGCGCTCCATCGTCCGGATTGCGGAGGCCGCGGGTCCCGCGACGCTGGTCCTGCTCGACGAGCTGGGTGCCGGGACGGACCCCACCGAGGGCTCGGCTCTCGCGCAGGCGCTGCTCGACCACTTCCTGCGCACGGGCGCCCTCGTCGCGGCGACCACCCACTACGCCGAGCTGAAGGTCTATGCCCACACGACGCCCGACGTTCGCAACGCGTCCGTCGAGTTCGACCTCGCGACCCTCTCGCCGACCTACCACCTGCGGATCGGACTGCCCGGCGGCAGCCAGGCCTTTGCGATTGCCGAGCGGCTCGGGTTGCCCGCGTCGATCGTGGATGACGCGCGTTCACGCCTGAGCGAGGGCCAGCAGGCGTTCGAGGAGACGCTGGCCTCGATCCGCGCGGCCGATCTGGCCACCCGCGAGGCACTGGACCGGGCGCGCGTCGCCGAGCGGCGGGCCGCCGAGTCCCAGCGGGTCGCGGATGAAGAGCGCCGACGGGCCCGCCGCGAGCGGGACGAGGCGGTGGCCACTGCCCGCGCCGATGCCGAGCGGATCGTCGAGGACCTTCGCGCGGACGTGAGCGGCGCCCGCCGACGCCTCGAGCGGGAGACGATCACGGGGCCGGCGCTGGACCAGGTGGTCGAGAGCGCGGAGGCGCGCCTCGAGCGACTGCCCGCCCCCGCCCCCGCCACGGCACCGTTGCCGCCCGCGGATCCCGTGGCATGGCGGGTCGGCGCGCGGGCGCGGAGCCGTTCGGGAGGCTGGGAGGGCCGCGTCGTGGCTCTCGAGCGCGGCGGCAGGCGAGCGACGCTCGAAGTGGGCGGCATGCGGGTCACGGCACCCACGGAGGACCTGGAGCTGCCGGGGGGCCGGGCCGGAGATGCGCCCCGCTTCGCGCGGCCGGACGGAGCGACGACGGAGGCCGCCTCCGGGATCAGCCGGCTGCGGCTCGATCGGGCACGGACCGTTGCTTCATCGCTCGACGTCCGAGGGGCGCGCGTGGAGGAGGCGCTCGAGGTGGTCGAGCGCTACCTGGAGGATGCCTCGCTGGCTGGGCTCGAACGGGCGCTGATCATCCACGGCGTGGGCACGGGCGCCCTCCGGGATGCCGTCCGTTCCGCGGCATCCGCGCATCCCCTCGTCCGGTCGGTCCGCGCGGGCGAGCGTGGCGAGGGCGGAGACGGTGCGACGGTCGTGACCCTCTAGGGTTTTGGCGAGGGCTTGCCGCCGGGTCCGCCGGGACCCACGCCGCCGTTCCCGGGATCGGGAGTGGGCGTGTCGCCGGGGAACGGCGATTCCCAAGGCCACAGGGATGGCGACGGGAACGGTTCGGGCGTGGGCAGGGGGATCTCGCACAGCTCCGTCGGCGCGAACGGCGCGCCCCACGTCTGGCCGAACGGGTTCCAGACGCCGCTCTCGTAGAAGTAGGTCGTCCGCGTACGCTGGGGCCCGCCCGCGTAGCCGGATCCCTTCTGGGCGCGCGCGAGCCAGCCGAGGTTGTACTTGCCCCACGCGGGGAACTCGGATTCGGCGCCGGAGAGGTTCAGGAATCCCTGGACTTCCTTCGGCCCGGTGCATCCCTCCTGCCAGAGCTTGCCCGTGGCCGAGTCGACCTCGACCCCGATCTTCGTGTTGTCGACCTGGGTCGGCACGGTGCCCTCGATGAACCACTCCTTCACGGACCGCGTCGTGAACGGGCCGGGCTTCAGGCCGCTGAAGGCGTCGACGGATGCCTGCACGACGCCGGGAGGCCGGCTGAACGTGGCGATCGGGGTGCCCTTGCTGGCCTGGGTCAGGAAGGATTGCCAGAGCGAGGCCGCCGATTCGAGGGCGACAACGTCCTTCTTGGGCATCGAGTTGTCGCTGTTCCCCATCCAGGCCCCGACGACGAGCGCGGGGGCCGCGGGATCCTCCGGCGGCGCAAGGAAGCCCACCGCGGTGAGGTCGATGGTGGCGTCCGTGGTCCCGGTCTTGAGCGCAGCCGGCCGGCGTGTCTTGCCGTCCATGATCGCGCGCTTGCTCCAGAACGGGTTCTGCGCCGGATCGGTGTTCGAGCTCAGGATGTCGGACATGACGAAGGCAGCCTGGGCGCTCACGACGCGCTTGCCCGGCGGCGGCGCCGCCTGAAGGGGCCAGATCTTCTCGCCCTTGGCGTTGCGGACCTCGAGGATCGTGGTCCGCGGCATGAGGACGCCCCCGTTGGCGATCGCGCCGTACGCACCGATCAGGTCGATCATGTGGACCTCGATCGTGCCGATCGCGATGGCCGCGCCGCCCGGGTTGGTGGGGCTCTGATAGCGGATCCCGAAGTCCTTGGCGCGCTCGTAGACGCGGTCCGGGCCGATCCGGATGGCCGCCTTGATGGCCGGGATGTTCAGCGAGACCTGGAGGGCCTGGCGCAGGCGGAGCGGGCCGCGCTCAAGGTGGTCGGCGTCGACCGGCGCCCAGCCCCCGCCGAAGTCGGTGACGACGTCCATGAACATCGTGGCGGCGGTCAGGGTGTGGTCCTCGAGCCCGACGATGTAGTTGATGGGCTTGAAGGCGGAGCCCGGCTGGCGCCAGCCGTCTTCGAGGACGTCGAACTGCGGCTGGAACTGCTTGTTTCCCTTCAGGTAGAAGCCGGCGCTCCCCGAGTAGGCGTACACCTGGCCGGTCCGATAGTCGATGGCGGCAAGGGCGCCGTTCTGGACGCCGGTCCCCTTCATGTTCTTGATCCAGGTTTGGTACGGGATGCCGAGCGTCTTGAGGTATGCCGCGCTGTCCTTCGCGTTGGGTGCCCGCGCCCCCGCCTCGGTCCACTTCTCCGCCATCCGCTGGAGACGCCAGTCGAGGGTTGTGATGACGGTGTACCCGCCCGAGTCGACCTGGGGGCACTTGTCCGCGGCGTCGGGCCCGCACAGGATCCCGCCGAGCTCGTGGCGGGCCTGCAGGACGAACTGCGGCGCCAGGATCCGCCGGTTGGCGGGCGGCGTCAGGATCACCGGCTCCTGCATCGCACGGTCGTAATCCTCGGCCGTGTACACGCCGGTGGTCAGGACCGAGCGCGTCTTCATCTGCTCGAGGACCCGGTTGCGGCGTACCACGACGGGCGAGTCGGCGGGGACGACGAGCTGGGTCGTGCCGTCGGGGAGCGTTTCCTCGACCGCGTTGCGGATCAGGTCGTACGTCGATGGCGACTGCACGAGCCCGGCGAGGATCGCGGCCTGGGCCAGGGTCAGCTTGTCGAGGCTCACCCCCCAGTAGCCTCGTGCGGCGGCGGCGATGCCGTAGCTGTTGTTGCCGTAGAAGTTGTCGTTGAGGTAGGCGGCGATGATCTTCTTCTTGCCGTCCTCGCCGGGGAAGGCCTGGGTCAGGCGGATCGACTGGATGATCTCCCGGATCTTCCGCTCGTAGGTCGTCGTGAAGGCGGACTCGGGCAGGAGCCGGTTGCGGACCAGCTGCTGGGTGATCGTGGATGCGCCGCGGGCATTGCCGGTGAGCGTGTCGAGCCCGGCGGAGACGATGCCGAGCGGGTCGAAGCCGGCGTTCGCCCAGAAGGTCCGGTCTTCGATGGACGTGGTGGCATCCACCACCACGGGGGGGATCTCGTCGAACGTGACCACGTCGCGCCGTTCGCGGGCGAAGGTCGCGAGGGTTACCTTCCCGGTGCGGTCGTAGACGCGCGTCTGTTCGTCGAACTTGATGTTTCCGAAGACGTCCAGCGGATCGGGGAGGCCCTGGCTGTAGTGCGAGAAGGCCGTGACGGCGCCCGCGAACCCGGCCGCGCCCACGAGGAGCAGCGAGCCGAAGAGAAAGAGCGGAATGGCGATCGCGATGCCGGCAACGGCGCGCTTCCCGGAGGAGGGCCGATGGCCGGAGCCGTTCCGGCGACGGCGCTGCCGCCGCGAAAGGCTGGTCTGCATGGCGTCGGTCACGATAGCATAGCGGTCATGGATCCCCGTTCGGTGCCCCCGGGTTGCTTCGACGCGTGCAAGCGGCGCGGTGTGACGCCGTGAGCGTGGCCCGCCTCTCGTCGCTGCTGCCCGACCTGCGCTGGCGCGGTCTCGTCCACGACGTGACCGACGGTCTGGAGGCGCGGCTGGCCACCAACGAGCCGATCCGCGCGTACAACGGGTTCGACCCGACGTTCCGCTCCCTCCACGTGGGCCATCTCGTGCCCGTCTACGGCCTGATGCGCCTCCAGCGCGCGGGGGGGCAGCCCGTCGCCGTGGTCGGCGGGGCGACGGGACTGATCGGGGACCCGTCCGGGCGATCGAGCGAGCGCCCACTGCTCGACCGACCCGCCGTCCAGGCGAACGTCCATGCCATTCGCGACCAGCTGGCCCGCTTCCTCGACTTCGCCCCGGGGCCGACGCAAGCGCTCGTGGTCAACAACCTGGACTGGCTCGGGGAAGTCCGGCTGCTCGACTTCCTGCGCGACACCGGCAAGCACTTCACGATCCCGTACATGCTCGAAAAGGATTCGGTCCAGGCGCGGATGGCCAAGGGGCTCTCCTTCACGGAGTTCAGCTACATGCTGCTGCAGGCAGCCGACTTCGCCCACCTGCGGCGCTCCCACGGCGTGGAGCTCCAGTGCGGCGGCGCCGACCAGTGGGGGAACATCACGGCCGGCCTCGAGCTGATCCGGCGCACGGCACGTCCGGAGCCCGGCGGCCGGGAAGCGGCCCACGGCCTGGCGTACCCGCTCCTGCTGTCTCCCTCCGGGGCCAAGTTCGGAAAGAGCGACTCCGGCGAGTCGATCTGGCTCGACGCCTCGCTCACGTCGCCATACCGCTTCTACCAGTACTGGGTCGACGCGGACGACCGCGACGTGGGCGTGTACCTGCGCTGGTTCACGATGTTCGACCGGGGCCGGATCGAGGAGATCGAGGCGGAGCACGCCGCCGCGCCGGAGCGGCGGGTCTCCCAGCGCGCGCTCGCCCGCGACGTCACCGAGGCGGCCCATGGTCGGGGGGCGGCCGAACGGGTGGCCCGCGTCAGCGAGATCCTTTTCGGAGGTGACCCGACCCAGGCCGGGGACCAGGCCCTGGGGGACCTCGCCGCCGAGATCCCGGTGTCGCCCTGGCCCGAGGACGGGGCGTCGATGGACATCGTGACGATCCTCGTCACGACGGGAGCGGCGGGGTCGCGCGGGGACGCGCGCCGGCTCGTCGAGCAGGGTGGCGTCCACGTGAACGGCGCGCCCGTTTCCGACATTGCGATGACCTTCGGGCTCGACGACCTGCTGGCCGGTCGGTACCTGCTGGTCCGGAAGGGCAGGCGCGACCAGCGGATGATGGTTCGCGGGCTGGGACGAGCATGAGGGTGGCCGCCCGCGGGCACGTCCAGGTGATCTCGGGGTGCATGTTCTCCGGGAAGACCGACGAGCTGCTCCGTCTCCTGCGTCGTGCCGAGATCGCCCGGCGGCGGATCCTCCTGGTTCGGCCCGTGATCGACGACCGGACCGAGCTCGAGGTGGTGCGCAGCCGATCCGGTGCTGCCTTCCAGTCGAAGGCCGTGGCGGATCCGTCCGAGATCGAGACCCTCGCCAAGGATGCCTGGGCCGACGTCATCGCGATCGAGGAGGCCCAGTTCTTCCCGGACAGCCTCGTCGACGTCGTCGAACGGCTGGCGGTAGCCGGTCGGACCGTCGTCTGCTGCGGCCTGAACACGGACTTCCGCGGCCGGCCCTTCGGCCCGATGCCGCGCCTCCTCGCGATCGCCGACGACGTCCGGTCCCTGTCCGCGATCTGCACCGTCTGCGGCGAGGAGGCGACGCGGACGCAGCGCCTGATCGACGGCCGGCCGGCCGGGGCCGATGAGCCGGTCGTCGTGGTCGGGGGCCTCGCGTCGGAGAACCCGACGCCCCGCCGGGAGACGTACGAGGCCCGCTGCCGGGCCCATCACGAGCTTCCGTAGTCGGCGACCCTCGTTAGCCCGGGCGGCCCGGCCCTAGCTTCCGTGACGGGCGCGCAGGCGGTCGAGCACCGCCGCCGGGGGAAGGCCGCGCTCGGCCAGGAGCACGAGCGCGTGGTACACGAGGTCCGCGGCCTCCCCGGCGAGAGCATCGCGCGTCACCCGCCGGTCGCCGCCGCCTGCTTCGACGACGGCGTCGTCCTTGGCGGCCATGAGGACCTCGGTCGCCTCCTCGGCGACCTTGCGGGCCGGGCCGTCGACGCCCGCCGCGAGCAGGGTGGCGGTGTAGGACCCCTCGGGCATTCGCGCGGCGCGGTCGGCGATCGTGGCCCAGAGCGCCTCCAGCCAGGCGAACCCCTGGATGGACGCTGCCGGAACAGCGTCTTCCCGCCGGTTGGCCTGGCCGGCCCCGTCGGGGTCGAAACAGCTCCGCTCACCGCGATGGCATGTCGGCCCGGCCGGCTCGGCCTGCGCCAGGAGCGCGTCCCCGTCGCAGTCGAGGGCGAGGTCCACGAGCCGCAGGACGTTGCCGCTGGTCTCGCCCTTGTGCCACAGGGACTCCCGCGAACGTGAGAAGAAGTGGACCTCGCCGGTGGCAAGGGTGGCCGCCACCGCCTCCGCGTTCGCCCAGGCGAGCATCAGGACGCGGCCGTCGCCGGCATCCTGCACGACCACGGGCACCAGGCCGGCCGGGTCGTAGCGGAGGTCGTCGGGATCGCCGATCGCGCCGGCGGGGGAGGGGAGCGCTGGGACGTTCATGGAGAGTCCTCCGGGACTGCTCGGACCGGGATGCCTGCTGCGGCCATCGCGGCCTTGACCGACGCGATGGAGTGGCGGCGGTGATGGAAGATCGAGGCGGCGAGGACGGCCGAGGCATGGCCTTCGACCACGGCGGCCACGAAGTCCGGTGGCCCGGCCGCGCCGCCGGAGGCCACGACGGGCACCGGCACGCGGTCCGTGATCGCACGCAGCAGGGCGGTGTCGTACCCCTGCTGCGTGCCGTCGCGATCGATCGAGGTGACGAGGAGTTCGCCGGCGCCGAGCTCCACGGCCTGCTCCGCCCACGTGATCGCGTCCACTCCCGTCGCCTCCCGTCCGCCCTTCACCACGACCTCCCAGGCGGCGGGCTCCCCGGCCGACCGCGCGAGGCGACGCGCGTCGATGGCCACGACGACTGCCTGGGACCCGAAGCGCCGGGCGCAGCGCCGGATCAGGTCCGGGGCGGCGACGGCGGCCGTATTGAGGGAGACCTTGTCGGCCCCGGCCCGCAGGACGTCCCGCATCTCGGAGGTGGTCCGGACGCCGCCTCCCACCGTCAGCGGCACGAACGCCCGGCGTGCCGTGCGCTCGACGACGTCGCGCAGCGTCGCCCGGCCTTCGGGCGCCGCCGAGATGTCGAGGAAGACGATCTCATCCGCGCCCTCCGCGGCGTAGCGTTCAGCGAGCTCGGCCGGGTCTCCGGCATCGACGAGGTCCACGAACCGCGTGCCCTTGACGACCCGCCCGCCGGCGACGTCGAGGCACGGGATCACCCGCACCGTCAGCACGAGGCGGCCCTCACGAGGCAGCCCGCGCCGCAAGGGCCACGAAATTGGCGAGCACGACGCGGCCGTCCCGGCCGCTGCGCTCGGGGTGGAACTGGACGCCCGCGAGGCGGCCGGACGCAACGGCGCTGACGAAGTCGCTCCCATGATCGGTGGTGGCCAGGGTCACGTTCGCAGCGGCCGGGCCTGCGGGGGCCGGCGCATAAGAGTGCACGAAGTAGAACGGGGCATCGGGCGCCACTCCGGCGAAGAGGGGGTGCTCCCGCCCCCGGCGCACGGTGTTCCAGCCGATGTGGGGAAGGCGCGGGGCGCCGACGAGGCGGACGGTTCGCCCCTCGAAGACGCCCAGGGTGCGGGCGCCGTCCTCGTCGCTGCCCTCGAAGAGGAGCTGCATCCCCAGGCAGATGCCCAGGAAGGGGCGGTCGGCGGCGATCCAGCGCCGGATCGGGTCCACGAGCCCGCGCCGGCGCAGCCGGTCCATCGCGGGGCGCGCGGCGCCGACGCCCGGCACGACGACGGCATCGGCGCCCTCCATGTCCGCCTCGCCGTGGGCGAGCACCACATCGGCGCCGGCCGCGCGCAGGGCCTCGTCGATGCTCACGAGGTTGCCGGCGCCGTAGTCGACGACGGCGACCCGGGTCATCCGAGGCTGCCCTTCGTCGAAGCCGCGCCGGACCGCCGGACATCGGGGGCAACCGCAGCGCGCAGCGCCCGGCCGAGCGCCTTGAACGACGCCTCGGCGACGTGGTGGTCGTTGCGCCCGGATGCCCGAAGGTGGAGGGTCGTCCCCGACGTGCGTGCGAACGCTTCGAGCGCATGCTCGACGAGCTGGGTCGGGAGCACCCCGACCCGCTCTCCCCGGAACGGGATGTCGACCACGGCGTAGGGCCGTCCGCCGACGTCCACGACCGCCGTCGCAAGGGCTTCGTCCATCGGCACCGAGGCCTCGCCGAAGCGGCAGATCCCGGCTCGATCGCCGAGCGCCTCGGCGAGGGCTCCGCCCAGGACGAGGGCCACGTCCTCCACCGTGTGGTGCTCGTCAACGTCGAGGTCGCCCGTCACCCCGACGGAAAGATCGAAGAGGCCGTGATGCGCGAACGAGCCGAGCAGGTGGTCGTAGAACCCGACGCCGGTGCGCACGTCGGTCAGCCCGGTGCCATCGAGATCGAGCGTGAGCGTGATGTCGGTCTCGCGGGTGCGCCGGCTCACCGTGACCCGGCGCCCCTCCCGGAGATCAATGGACAGGGTACCGGGCGCCGTGGTCATGACCGTGTCTCCTCGGACGTGGGTGTCGCGGATGCGATGGCGCGGACCGCCGGGGCGAGAGCGGCGAATGCGCTGATGAGCAGCCCGTCCTGCGCCTCGTCGCGGACCGTGAACCGGAGGTGCCCGGCAAGGGGGTGATCCGCCCCGAAGGTTCGAGGAACGAGCCCGCGCGCGAGGAGCCCGCTCGCCATGGCCCGGGCGGCGGGCCGGCCGCCGAGATCCACGAGCAGGAAGTTGGTCACCGATGGGCGGGCGGGAAGACCGCTCGCGGCGAAGGCGGCGGCGAGGCGCGCCCGCTCGCGCGCGACACGAGCAACGTTGGCGGCGAGGGCGTTCGGGTCGCGCAGCGCGGCCGCGACGATCGCCACCGACGGGATGCTGACCGATCCGGGCGGGCGGTACGGCTCGACCTGCTCGATCAGCTCCGGGCGCGCGATCGCGAACCCGACGCGCATGCCTGCGAGGGCGTAGGCCTTCGACGCCGTGCGCACCGTGACCAAGCGCGGGTAGGCGCTCCGCAACCCGACACTCGAGCGCCCCACGAACTCTGCGTAGGCCTCGTCGAGGACGACGACCGGGGCGGTTCGCCCGTCTGCCTCGGCATCGGCGAGCAGGCCCGCCAGGAGGTCGGCGATCGCCCCATCCGGCTCCGCCAGCCCGGTGGGGTTGTTCGGGTCGCACAGCCAGACGAGGGCTGCGTCCCTGGCGGCGGCGCGGATCGCCGCCGGGTCCAGGGAGTAGCCGGCCGCCGCCGGTGCGCGGGGAACGAGGACCGTCCGCGCGGGGCGCTGCTCCGTGAGCACGCTGTACATGGCGTAGGTGGGCGTCGGGATCACGGCGATACCGCCGGGCCGGAGGAATGCCTTCGCGAGCAGGTCGAGGATCTCGTCGGCGCCGGCCCCCACGAGCAGCTCGCGCTCACCGACGCCGTAGCGGGCCGCTGCGGCCTCGACGAGGTCCCGGTAGTCGGCCGGCGGGTACTCCGAGATCGCCCGGCCGAACGCGCCGGCGCGCAACAGGCGCAGGGCGAGGTCCGGGGGCGCCGGCGACGTGTTGAGGTCGAAGCGGACGACCTGCTCGAGCGGGACGCCGTACCGCTCGGCGACCTGCTGGTCGGTCGCCTCCCAGGCGTAACCGGACGGGGCGGTCGGGATGGCCATGGTCACCGGCGTCGGGTTCATGGGATGAGCTTCTCGATCGGCAGGACGAGGATCCCGGACGCGCCGGCAGCCTTGAGGCGCGGCAGGAGGGCCCACACGTCATCGGCGCCCACGACGGCATGGATGGCGATCATCCCGGCGTGGGCGAGGGGGATCACCGAGGGGCCGGAGAGGCCGGGAAGAAGCGCTTCGAGCTCCGCGAGGCGCGCGGCCGGCGCATTCATCATCAGGTACTTCCTGCGACGGCCCTCCAGCACGGCTCCCAGCATGGTGTTCAGCCGGTCGACGTCGGAGGCGCGCGCGTCGAGGGCCGCCGGGTTGCCCACCAGGATGGCCTCGGAGGCGAGCAGGTCCCCGATCGAGCGCAGCCCGTTTGTGGCCATGGTCGTTCCGGTCGACACGAGGTCGACGACCGCCTCAGCCAGCCCGAGGCGCGGCGCGACCTCGACCGCCCCGGAAAGGGGAATGACCTGCACCGAGATCGAGCGGTCCTCGAACCAGCGACGGGTGGCGCGGGGGTGGGACGTGGCGACGCGAAGTCCCGCGAGGTCCTCGACCCGCTGCGGGTGGGCGTCGCGGGGTACCGCGGCCGTCAGGCGACAACGGCCGTAGCCCAGCCGGCGCACGACGGGCAGGTCCTCCCCGGATTCGGCGAGCAGGTCGGCGCCGGTGATCCCCAGGTCGGCAACGGCGTCGCGCACGAACTCGACCACGTCGTTCGTCCGGACGAAGAGGATGTCGAGGTCGACGTTCTCGACGCGGCTGACCAGGCTGCGATCGCGCTCCTCGAACTGGAGGCCGGCGTCGTGCAGGAGGCGCAGCGTGGGCTCGACCAGCCGGCCCTTGTTGGGAACGGCGAGGGTCATCCGCCGCTCACTCACGATCCGGCGCCCCCCGAATGGGTTGGTGCCTCGGGGTCTCTCGTTCCCCGGGAGCGCGCCTTCGCAAGCGCGGCACGGTAGCCGCCCTCCCCGTGGTTGAGCCACGCAGCGATCCGGGTGATCGTCGCCGTGCTGGCACCCGTCCGTCGCGAGATGTCGGAGTAGTGGAGCCCGTCGTCCAGCATCCGGGCGACCGCCCAGCGCTGCGCCAGGTCGCGAATCTCGCCGAGGGTGCACAGATCACGCAGGAACGCCGCCGCCTCGACCCGGTCCTCGAGGTCGAGGATCGCGTCGAGCAGCGCGTCGGTGTCCGGGCTGCTCCAGTCGTCTGGTCGGGGCTGCATCGGGTTCACGCCTCGTTCGGATCGTGATGACATAGTAGCGTGCTACTACGCTATCATATGGGCATGGCAGTGCGCAACGCCGCCCCGGCGGGCTCGTTCGACCTCCTTCCCGCGATCGACCTGCGCGGGGGTCGCGTGGTGCGGCTCATGCGTGGCGACTTCAGCCAGGAGACGGTCTACGGCGACGATCCAGTCGAAGTCGCCACGCGGTTGGTCGACGAGGGCGCGCGCTGGCTCCACGTCGTCGACCTCGACGGGGCCCGCGATCCCGCAACCCGCCAGCTCGCTCTCATCGCCGCGATCGTCGCCGGGGCAGGGGAGCGGGCCAACGTGGAGGTCGCCGGGGGCCTCCGTGACGAGGCCGCGGTTGACGATGCGCTCCGGGCGGGTGCGGCACGGACGGTGCTGGGGACGGCCGCCCTCGCCGACCCGGCGATCGCGAGTCGCCTCGTCGCCGCCTTCGGGCCGGAGCGCGTGGTCGCGGCCCTGGACGTTCGGGACGGCATGGCGGTAGGCCATGGCTGGCGGTCCGGCGCGCCCGGCGTCCCGATCAGTGACGCGCTCGGTCGCCTTGCCGACGGCGGCGTCGCACTATTCGAGGTCACCGCGATCGACCGCGACGGCACGCTTGACGGCCCGGACCTCGAGCTGCTCGCGCGCCTGGTGGCTCTCGGCCGAGGCTCCGTCATCGCCTCGGCCGGCATCTCCACGACGGACGACCTGGGCGCCGTTCGCGCGCTCGGCTGCGCGGGCGCGATCGTTGGGCGCGCCCTCTACGAAGGGCGGTTCACGATCGAGGAGGCGCTGGAGGCTCTCCGGGAGTGATCGAGGGCCGGCGGCCGGTCAGTGGCCGGCCGCCTCGAGCTCCTTCTTGTGCGCCTCGATGACCTTCTCTGCAAGGTGCGCCGGCACGTCCTCGTAGTGATCGAGCGTCGCCGTGAACGTGCCTCGCCCGCCCGTGAGCGATCGGAGCTCCGTGGCATAGCTGAACAGCTCGGCCTGGGGCACCGTGGCGGTGATGACCTGCATCCCTTCCCCGACGACGTCCATGCCGAGCACCCGGCCGCGGCGACCGTTCAGGTCACGGTTGACGTCGCCCATGAACCGCTCAGGGACGCGGATCGCCACGTTCATGATCGGCTCCTGGAGGACCGGCTTGCAGTCCATGACGCCCTTCCGGAGGGCCATCGACGCCGCGAGCTGGAAGGACAGGTCGTTGGAGTCGACCGTGTGGAACGAGCCGTCGTAGAGGGTGGCCTTGAAGTCGATGAGCGGGTAGCCGGCGAGGATCCCGTCGGCCGCGGCCGCGCGAACGCCTTTCTCCACGCCCGGGAAGAAGTTCTTGGGCACCGTGCCGCCGACGACCTTCTCGGCGAAGGCCACGCCGCCCTCCGGGTTCGGCTCGATCGTGAGCCAGACGTGACCGAACATGCCGTGGCCGCCGGTCTGCTTCTTGTACTTCCCCTCGACCTGGGTCGTGCCCCGGATCGTCTCGCGGTAGGGGATCCGGGGAGTGTGCGTCGCGATCGCGGAGCCGAACTTGCGCTTCAGGCGCTCGGTGATCACCGCGATCTGCGTCTCGCCCATGGTCAGGAGCAGCTGCTCGCCGGTGGCGCTGCGCTCGACGCGGGCCGACGGCTCCTCCTCGAGCATTCGCGCGAGGGCTGGCCCCATCTTGTCCAGGTCGGCCTTCGTCTGCGGCTCGATCGCGACCACGAGGGTCGGCGTCGGGTAGACCGGGCGGTCGAGGATGAAGGGCCGCTCCTTCGTGGAGAGGGTGTCGCCCGTGGCGGTCGCGGAGAGCTTGGCGACGGCGCCGATCTCGCCGGCCTTGAGCTCGCCCACCGGCTCCTGCTCCTTGCCGTGCAGCCGGAGCAGCTGGCCGATCCGCTCGTCCTCGCCCTTCTCGGCGTTCCACGCGTGGCCCTGGCTGCGCAGGGTGCCCGAAAGGACGCGCATATACGTGAGCCGGCCGACGAACGGGTCGGCGGTCGTCTTGAAGACGCGCACGAGAAGCGGGCCGGAGGCGTCCGGCGGGACCTCGACGGGATCGCCGCTCTTGGGCTCGCGGGCGACGGTCGGCGACTCTTCGGCCGGCGTGGGCAGGTAGCGGACGATTGCGTCGAGGAGGCCCCGGAGGCCGATTCCCTTCGTCGCACTGGCGACGAGGACCGGCGCGAGGATCGAATCCCGGACGCCGCGATGCAGGCACGCGTCGAGCTCGGCGTCGGTGATCTCCTCGCCCTCGAGGTACTTGGCCAGGACGTCGTCGTCGGCCTCGGAGGCCGCCTCGAGGAGCTGGTCGCGGCGCAAGGCGACCTCCGCCTCGATCTCGGCGGGGATCGCGATCTCGACCTCCTGCTTGCCGTCCCAGTGATAGGCCTTGCGGTGGACGAGGTCGACGTAGCCGGTGAACGTCTCGGCCTTGCCGAGGGCGAGCTGGAGCGGCGCGATCTTGTTCCCGAAGGCGTCGCGGAGGGCGTCGAGGATCGCGCCCGGGTCGGCATTCTCCCGGTCGCATTTGTTGACGACGAAGAGGGTCGCGGTCCGGTTGCGGCGCGCCAGCGAGACCGCGAGCTCCGTGCCCGCCTCGACTCCACCTGTGGCGTCGACACAGATCAGGGACGAGTCCACCGCCTGGTAGGCGGAGACGACCTCGGCCGCGAAGTCCGGGTAGCCGGGCGTGTCCACGATCGTCACGAGGTTGCCCTCGTCATCGAGCGAGGCGACGCTGAGCGAGAGCGACATATGCCGCTTTTGCTCCTCGGGCTCGAAGTCGAGCGTGGTCGTGCCGTCCTCGACGCGACCCTGTCGCGACGTGGTGCCGGTCCGATACAGCAGCGCTTCGGCCAGCGTCGTCTTGCCCGCGCCGGCGTGGCCGGCCAGGACGACGCTGCGGAGGTGGGGGGTGTCGACGCTCTTCGTGGTCATCGGTGCGATGGAACCTCGTGGGGCGGGCGGAGTGCCCGCGGCGGGACGTCGTCGTCCGGGGCCCGGTGGCGCTGGAGGCCAGTCGGTTCCGGCGTTCGGAGCATGATAGTCCGCTATACTCCGCCCCGATGTCCGGTCACTCGAAATGGTCCCAGATCAAGCGCGACAAAGGCGTCAACGACGTCAAGCGCGGCGCCATCTTCACGAAGATGGGGCGCGAGATCGCGCTCACGGCCCGAGCCGGCGGCGGCGATCCCGACGGCAACTTCCGGCTCCGGCTTGCCATCGAGAAGGCCCGCGCAGCCAACATGCCGCTCGACACGATCAAGCGCGCCATCGAGAAGGCGACCGGCGGCGGCGAGGGTGTCCAGTACGAGGAGATCGTCTACGAGGGCTACGGGCCCGGCGGCGTCGCCGTCCTCGTCGAGGTGGCAACCGACAACCGGAACCGGACGGTCGCCGAGGTTCGGTCCATCTTCACCAAGGCCGGAGGCCAGCTGGCCGGGGCCGGGGCCGTCGCCTGGCAGTTCGAGCAGCGCGGCGTGATCTCCGTGCCGCGCGCGGGTTCCGACCCGGACGAGATCGCGCTCCTCGCCATCGATGCCGGAGCGAGCGACGTGGAGACGTCGACCGATCCGCTCGAGATCTACACGGAGCCCGGCGATCTCGAGGCCGTCCAGGCGTCCCTGGTGCGGGCAGGCGTCGCGATTGAGTCGGCCGAGGCGGCGATGATCGCAAAGCAGACCCTGGCGGTCGACGCCTCCCGTGCTCGCCAGAACCTTCGTCTCGTGGAGCATCTCGAAGACCTCGACGACGTGCAGCGGGTGACGAGCAACCTCGAGCTGACCGACGAGATCCTGGCCGAGGTCGCCGGGTGATCGTCCTCGGGATCGACCCGGGAACCGCGTCGCTCGGCTACGGACTCGTCGAACGGACGGGAAGCCGCCTCCGCGCCGTGGACTTCGGCGTCTTCCACACCGGCGCGGACCTCCCGCTCGCCGAGCGCCTGCTCGCCATTCACCTCTTCCTCGGGGACCTCATCGAGCTGCACACCCCCACGCTCCTGGGCGTCGAGCGGATCTTCCACTCCCGCAACGTCCAGACTGCGCTCGCCGTCGGGCACGCCCGTGGCGTCGTCCTGTTGGCAGCGGCTTCCCACGCGCTCGAAGTGCGCGAGGCGACCCCGTCCGAAGTCAAGATCGCGGTGACCGGGTTCGGGGCCGCCGAGAAGGGCCAGGTCGGGCGGATGGTCCAGGCCATCCTCGGGCTGCCGGAGCCGCCCCATCCCGACGACGCGGCCGATGCCCTTGCGGTCGCGATCTGGACCGCCAATCGCGAACGCGCCGGGGAACGGATGAACGCCGGGATCCTCGACCGCGCGGCGGCCGCGCCCCGGACGTCGGTGGAGACACCCTACGAACGGGCCGTTCGTGACGCGCTCGCCCGCGAGGAGCGGATGCTGGAGGAGTGGGACGGCACCGCCTGGAGCACGGGGGCCGCCCGGAGCGTTCGCCCACCCGCGCGCCGCCCCCGC
>Ga0315268_10002546_pt1 | contig 20500 bp, 19 predicted proteins | sample C1_top_MG_FD_204535 | JGI IMG/M metagenome (GOLD analysis project Ga0315268, IMG submission 204535) | Sediment microbial communities from Yellowstone Lake, YNP, Wyoming, USA - C1_top | ecosystem: Environmental > Aquatic > Freshwater > Lake > Sediment | place: USA: Wyoming | collected 2017-08-01
CGAAGCCTCCTGCAGGATTGTCAATGGTGACGTTAGACAGGTTTATGATGCGAGTCAGGTTTGCATTCTGGCGAATCTGGAACTCATAGAGGCTGCTGTTGTAGTAATGGTCATTTACGATGAGGGTGTTGTTGGCGTCCTGGATCATGATAGCTGACTGCAAGTTGTTGTAGATGGTATTGTTGGTCAGGTTGTTGAAGTCTGAGGCGTTAAATAAAGCCATGCCAAGTATCGCATTGTCATAGAGAACGTTATTCTTGATGCTGGTGTATGAGGAGACATTTATGAGGATTCCTCCACCGCTCATGTTATGGATCGTGTTGTTCGTGAAATTGCTGTATGTCGTTCCCTGGGCATTTATGCCGAGGTATGAATTGTAGACAGTGGCTGAGGACAAGGACAGGGAAGTTGAGTTTATGGCTGAGAAACCAAATTGGACCTCATGGGCATTGTCTGAGGTGAGTGAACTTCCTGAGACGTTATATAGGTAGAAGCCATAGGTGTCATTGTAGGCCGTGTTGTTGGTCAGGCGGCTGGTTGTGACGTTCCAGAGCGATACCCCATAGGTGTAGTTGCTCACACCAGGGCAGTTCCTTATGGTTATGTTCTGGATGGATTCCAATGCAAGGATCCCATAGGTTGTGCCGCTCTCGTTGCCTGTTATGTTGAAGCCGTTGCAGTCATAGATCACATCGGACGCATTTATCTTCACGCAGGCAGAGCCGCCGATGGGGGAGGCGCTGTTGGGCGCGCCGGTATAATCGGCCATCTGGACATGTGTTCCGTTAGAGGTTATCACAGGGCAGTTTTCGGCATGGGCCAGGGGGATGAACAGGGCAAATGCGAAAAACAGAACCAAGGAGAATACTAATTTTGATAAAGATGGCTGTGAGGACGCGCCTGCCGTAGCTCTCTCGTCTATCATCGAAGATGAAACACACACAATCTTTATAATTTCTTCCATGACGACTCTCCTCATGAAGGCAACATCATTCCGCGGTTTTGTGGAGAGACTGAGGGGGGAGAAGCGGGCTGCTGAAGCCAAAAAGCCAGTGCCGAAGGATCTCGACCTTGCCGGCCTGATGTACGCGCTCGACGGCTGCCCCGTCTATGTTCCGAAAGTCGAGGGTTCGGATTTCGCAGCGGTCGGCAACGTTTTCTCCACCCGCGAGCTGGTATGCGAGTATCTGGGGGTTAGCAAAGAAGAGCTAATCCCGAAGCTCGTGAATGCGATAAACAATCCCAAAAAACCGAAACTAGTGAAAAGCGGCCCAGTGCTCGAAAATAGCACAACCAATGTCGACCTCTCAAGGTTGCCGATACCATTTCATGCGGAAAAGGATGGCGGGCCGTATCTTTCTTCTGCGATAATCATCGCGCATGACAAGGAGCTTGGCCGCAATGCATCCTTTCACAGGATGATGGTGATTGGAAAGGACAGCGTTGTCGTCCGCATACTTCCCCGACATCTAGCCGAGTACCTGAAGCGCGCCGGCGGGGAGCTGGATGTGGCATTTGTGGTGGGTGCGCCAATAAATGTGCTTTTGTCCGCGGCCATATCGACCGAATTGGGAAAAGATGAACTTGAATATGCGAATGCGCTCGCTCCTGTGGAGACCGTGCGCCTGGGCAATGGGATAGAAGTGCCTGCAGACTGCGAATTCGCTTTCGAAGCAAAAATAACAAAAGAGCTCCATGACGAAGGGCCTTTCGTTGATTTGACTGAAACCTATGACGTGGTCAGAAAGCAGCAGGTCATGAAGATAACGAAAATGTATCACAGGAATAATGCGATGTGGCATGTGCTGCTGCCAGGGGGAAGGGAGCACAAGGTATTGATGGGCATGCCCCGCGAGCCTACCATATTCAATGAAGTGAACAAGGTTTGCGAATGCAAGAGTGTCAACATAACTCCAGGCGGATGCTCCTGGCTCCATGCCGCGGTTTCCATAAAGAAGCGAAGCGAGGATGACGGCAAAAAGGCGATTGATGCGGCATTCGCAGGGCACAAATCGCTCAAGCACGTTGTCATAGTGGATGAGGACATTGACGTCGACAATCCGATGGAAGTTGAATGGGCGATTGCGACACGGGTTCAGGCTGACAAAAGAGTTGTCATAAAGACGAAGCAGAAGGGCTCATCGCTTGACCCGAGCGCAGACCCGCACACCTATGAGACATCCAAGATGGGCATTGATGCGACAAAACCGCTTGTCGCCCACGGGAAGAATTTCGAGAAGGCAAGATGGAAGAAAGTTGAGCTGAAGGAGTATCTTTAGCAAGGGAAGCGAAATGAAACTAACGAAGCAAGAACAGCAGATGTTCAATGGAGAGCTTGGCGAAGCGGCACGCGAGTCCATGGAAATCCTTGTCGCGCTCGGCAAGATCTATGACGCTGAAAGGATGGTGCCTGTGACAAGCGTGCAGGTCTCTGGAGTGTCTTATAAGACCATTGGCGAAGCAGGGTTGGAGTATCTTGCCGACCTTGCTGCCAAAGGCGGGAAAGTCCGCGTGCCGACTTTCCTGAATCCTGCTGGCATGGACGAATCACAGTGGCGTGAGATGCGGATTCCGGAGGATTTTGCCAAAAAGCAGATTGCGGTTCTGGATGCATACACGAAAATGGGCATAATGAAGACATGCACCTGCGCCCCCTACTTTATAGGGATACGGCCCAGGAAAGGAGAGCACATAGCGTGGGCAGAATCCAGTGCTGTGGCATTTGCGAATTCTGTTTTAGGGGCGATGACAAACAGGGAGGGAGGACCTTCTGCGCTCGCCGCTGCCATATGCGGTGTTACGCCATATTATGGCCTTCATATCGATTCGAATCGGATTTCGAGGCTTGTGGTGGATGTTGATTGCGAGCTGAAAACAATTGCTGATTTTGGCGCTCTTGGTTCGCTTGTAGGAAAGCTCGCGAAAAACAATCACCCTGCGTTCCGTGGTGTGAAAAACGCTAGTGAGGAACAGTTGAAGGTGCTCGGCGCCTCCATGGCTGCAACAGGGTCTGTTCCGCTTTTCTTTGTAGAGAACGTAACGCCCGAGTGGAATGTGACAGACAGTGCTGAAAAAATCAGGATAACAGAAGATGAATTGAAAGGAGAAAAGAAAAAGCTAGATAGCGGCCTCAAGCCGAATCTGGTCACCATCGGATGTCCTCATGCTTCGCTCAAAGAGATAAGGGAAGTCGCTGATATGGTTGGCAGGAAAAAGCCAACCTGCGAATTCTGGGTATGCACTTCAAGGAAACTCAAGGAAGAAGCTGAGAAGCTCGGATATGCGAAAGCGATCGAAGCTGCAGGAGGGAGAGTCGTTGCAGACACGTGTATGGTGGTCTGCCCTCTGGAAAGCATGGGCTATTCTGTGACCGGAACGAACTCAGGCAAGGCGGCAGCCTATCTTCCGAACTTGTGCAAACAGAAGGTCGCTTTCGGGGATCTGGAGGAAATCCTCTACCGGTGAAAAAATGGAAATCAAAGCACGCTCAATATCGCGCGGGAAAGCGACTGGAGAAGCGCTTGTCAGCAGCGAACCCATCGGGTTTTTGGGAGGGGTTGACCCGAAAACCGGCGAGGTCATAGAAAAAAACCATCCGTTGGAAGGGAAGAACGTCGCCGGGAAGGTGCTGGTGTTTCCGAATGGCAAGGGCTCGACCGTAGGCTCATATGTGATGCTACAGCTCAGCAAAAACAAAAAGGCCCCAGCCGCAATCATCAACATTTCTGCGGAACCGATAATCGCCGTGGGCGCCATAATATCTAAGATAGCGATGGTCGATAGACCGGAAAAAGACATACAAACGCTTCTGAAGGACAGGCAGAAGATTACGGTTGATGGGGATAGGGGGCGCATAATTTTCTGAAAAATAATAAAAGGTTTGCCGTGGAACCTAGCTCATGGGGATTCTCTTCAAAAGCTCAGTTTTTGGCGCAATCGCTCTGCTTCTTCTTTCATCGCTGTCTTTTGCTGAAACGACCTGCAGCAAAAATGGCTGCGACATCACGCTGACCATCAAAATGGCGTTCTCGGGCGCTGACGACGCGTATATGAACAAGGCGAAAAACGAGATAGAAAGTTTCTGGAACGGGCCGAACGGCTACCGGCTGGTTGGAGACTGCAAGTGCAAGATGACAGTGAAGGTGGAAACAATGAAGATAACAAATGCCAGCCAGGTGAACTGCAACCCGGGACCGCCTGGATACCATTGCATAATGGTCACCGACTTCGCCACCAATCCGCCAAGGAACCAGACAAATATAACAGGGGCAAAGACCTACAGGGGCTACCTGTATGGCATAACAGCTGGCAGCGGCAACAACAGCCAGATGGGATGGTGGTCAAACCAGATGAGCGCCCCCATCGCAGGCACGAACTATTACGACATGGCGCATGAGGCTGGCCACCTGATGGGGCTTGGCCACAGCAACAACACGAACAGCATTATGAACAACACTGCGAACACCCAACCGAGCCAGGATGACCTGGATGGCGCTGCAAAAGCGACATGCGGCGACAACTACTGCCCTGACAGTTGCTGCTGCGGGAATGGACAGATCGACAAGAACAAAGGCGAGAATTGCGATCCTAAGGCAACTCCGACCGGCTGCACAGCAGGAGCATCCTGCTGCCCGGTATGCTGCCAGTGCTACAAGCCGCTTTGCATAGCTGCAAACGGCGAGTACCTAACATTGAGCGACTGCCAGCTTTCCTGCTGGTCTGGTTCATCATGCTACAAGAATTACAAGACAGGCTGCTGGGACTGTTTGAGGCAGAGCGTGGTGGTGACGGGCACGTGCAGGGATTCGACAAACATAAGGGGGAATAATGCCTGCGACCACCTGGTTCGCCCATTCACAGACCAGAGCCTGGACCTGTACAGAAACGGCATCACCAATACGCCAGTAATCGGAGGCATCTTCGCGAACGAGAGGATGAACTTCAAAAGCGCCGAGGGCGACACGGGATATATAATAACTAGGGACGGCTTCATAGAAGATTATGGAACTGAACTGCTGGCAGACCCCACGGTGACCGTGAGCAGCAGCCGGGAGACGCTAGGGCTCATCGCCGGGGAGCAGATGACTGTCCAGCAGGCTCTTGCTTCCGGAAACATAACCATCCAGGGCAATGACTTCTTCAGCGGATTGAAGTTCGGATTCTACAACCTCGCCTTTGGCTTATACAACTTCTTCAGCCCGGCCGAGGGAGCCGCTCCACCGGCCGCGGAGCCAGACCTTCCAGACGAGCATTATCAGGAGATGGATGCCATAAATGAAGCTGGACCCCAGAGTGGAACGCCACCTGCCATTGGTGATACTCCTGATGGCGGCTATTATGGAGATGAGAGAGTAAGACCGGAACTTGATTGATATGATTGCAAGGTTGGCAATGGGAATGCTGGTCGTTCTGCTGCTATTCGGCTGTGTTGGTCCGACAGGCGGCAACAACAGCGGGCAGAGCGGAACGCAGGGAGATGAGGTGGTGGTTGTTCAGGAGAACCACACTGGAGGCATGAGCGACCCGAGCAAATGCAACAACCTCCCGCCCCAGCAGATGGCAGATTGCCTGGAACATGCGATGGGCGACTGAAAGCCTGGAGTCTGTTTTATAAATACATCATATATCATTATTGAATGACACAATAATAAGATTATGACCAGAGGAATTGAAATGAGAGCAGAGGTAGCGCTACCAGCCGTAAGAGAAAGGATGGATATGAAGAACTTTCCATCCAAGCGAGCGCAGCGGGTATTGGGCATATTCAGGAGATTCAAAGGCCAGGGTTACGAAGACCGGAGCCTTCCGCTGCTGGATATCCATGCCGAGCTCAAAAAATTCAACGAACGGCAGGGAACCAGGCTTACGCTGATAACGCCGCAGGTTGCAGAGGCGGTGCTCAATGACGGAACCGGGAATTGGATTTTCCTTAAGCCCGCCGCCCCATTCCCAACCAGTGTGATGGTTGCCTATGAACGGCCAGGGCAGCCATTTGGATCTGAGGTTATTTTCAATGAAGGTGATGGAAGGGGGGTCGTGGTTCCTACAGGAAGCTACAAAGGGGCCAAAAACATCGCGCTTCTCCTCCAGGGAGTGACCGCGGACGATTTCAGGGAATGCGGCCGCGAGACCATAGTGGAAGTCCCTGAAAGCAGGATCATGCCGATTGAGGATTTCCCTACAGAATCATGCTGGCTGAGGATCAAATCCGGAATCTTGATACACACTGGCGCGCCTGCAGATCAGAAAGAGGCTAGGGAAATCATGGAGAGGGAAATAAAGAGGGTCACTGATTCAGCCTATGTCGGCTCGTTGATCCGGGACGTAGGCTTCCAGGAGTACAAGCGCACCCTATCTCTGCATTATCCGCTATCCTTCAGGCTTGGCGCAGTTGTCGAAGTGCCTTCCCATGACATAGAGAAGCTGGGGCTGAGGGTAGAGCAAGGAAGAGACCCGGAAAACGATGTACGAAACCTTAGGGCGCTCGATACGCCCGAGTCCCAGGTGCCCCAGAACGGCACACTTCGGGAAATCAAGCAGCATCTGCCGCCGATGCTGAGAGGGGAGCTTGACAGGCTCATAGAGCAGCTGGTCAAAATAGATCGCAACAACTTCCTAAAAATCGCCTGTGCTCATCTTCCAAAGCGGCTGAGGTCCGAATTCGAACAGATATTGGATGGATTAATGAAAGATTAGCCCAGCACTCCTCTTATCCTGTCTATCCTGTAATTCGTAACCGGTACGCACTTTTCTACCGCCATAGGCCCGTATTTTTTGTAGATGAGCCAGCCCGCATAAGCGATCATGGCACCGTTGTCCCGGTTGTATTCATCAGGAGCGACGCCGAATGATATGCCGTCCTCCTTGCACATGGTTGCGAGCATATCCTGAAGCCTTCTGTTCTGGGCGACGCCTCCGCAGGCCACCAGATGTTTTTTCTTTGTGAGGAAAAGCGCCCTTTCCGTAACTTCGCAGGTCATGGCGAATGAGGTCTCCATGAGGGAGTGGGCCACATCGCGATGGGGATGCGTCTTTGCTGCCTTCTCTGCCGCGGTGAGCAGACCGGAGAAGACAAGGTTCATTCCCTTGACGCTGTAGGGCAGCTCGACATACTCCCCCCCCTTCGCGAGCTTCGCCAGCGCAGAGCCGTGCGCATGCTCCATGTTTATCGCTCTTGCGAAGCTGTCGAAAAGGTTGCCTATGCCTATGTCCAAAGTTTCGCCGAGAACATGGTAATGGCCATCATCCTTCTCCAGCAGAATCTGGCTGTTGCCGCCGGAAATGTAAAGGACTAACGGCTTTTTCATTTTGCAGAAATGCTCGCTTATCTTGGCATGAGCATAGCAGTGGTTCACGCCAACAAGCTCCTTGCCAAAGCGAATTGCCAGATATTTTGCAGCACTCACACCAAGGGAAAGAGGAGCACCGATTCCAGGCCCCTGCGAAAAAGATATGAGGTCAATATCGTCCATGGAAACATTTGCTTCGGCAAGGCTTTTCGAAAGGACTTCAGCAAAAACATTCGCATGGTGGTCGGCGAGTTTTCTTGGAATCAGGCCTTCGCTTCCTCCTGAGTACATGTCCAGGACATTGGAGAGGATTTTCCCGTTATCGGCTATGCCTAGGGAAATTGTATGGGCGGTTGATTCGATTCCGAGCACAATCATGCAAATCCCAAGTTATCCAGCAAGAAGCTTCAAGGCAGCTATGGACAGGAGATTGTATATCATGTGGGCCAGGATGCAGGGCGTGACGCTTTTCGATAACCTGAATACCGCTGCGAGTATCATTCCGACCACGATCGTCCCGACGACTTCAACCACGGAGCCATAGCCTAAATGCAATATTCCGAAGATGACTGAGGAAACGATGATGCCGAAGAGCGCCGCCATAAAAATGATTCCACGGCTTGGAGGGCGGTCTGTTTTCCTGTTGCCAAGGGGCATGTGTCTGAGGAAAAAGCCTTCGCAGGCAGACACAAGGAACGCCCTGAAAAGTAGCTCTTCGCTTATGGGGGCGAATGCCACTGCAAAGAACAGTATGTAGAGGGGCAGGTCAGCCAGCTTTTCTGTGATCTTCTCCTGGTCATTGAATCCAAGATAAAATGCGATGACTCCCAGTATGAAAAGCACGAAGAAAATGGCCCCGAGCCCGATGATTGTGAAAATGATTGTCTTGAGTATTCCTCCTGGAAATCCTATGGAATCCAGGGTCGTCTTCAGGTCTTTTTTCCAGATGAGCCACATGGCAAGCGAGAAAATAGCCAGATGTATGGAAGCGTCGAAAAGGTAGCTTTCCTTGAGAAAAACAAGGAAGAAAATGAATGAAAGAACAGCGAGAAGCATCAGGAGAACGAAAACGTCTCTCATTTTTTCTCGAAATAGCCGCATTTGCCGCACGATCTCCTGTTCTTGTGCTCTCCAAGCCTTACGCCCGGCCCGCATTTCGGGCAGGATTTCTTCACCGCGTACGCCTTAAGTTTGACTTCCTTCTTTTTAGGTGCCGCGGGCGCTTTTTTCTTTTCTTCAGCCATGACCATCACCGTTTTCTGTCACAATCACTTCTTCTCCTTCTTGGCCGCAGGCGCAGCCTTCTTCTCCTCTTTGGGCATCAGCCCCTCCCTTATCTTTATGTGCTTGGGCTCTGTGCTCATCAGAAGCTCCTTGTTTGGATAGATATGAGCGGTTATGCGGGCTGATTTCCTTCCGAAGGTGGTCGAGACTTCCCTGAGCACCATCAGCTCGGGATTCGCACCTATCTTCGCTCCGACCGCCTGCTTGAGCTCTGCCCTCTTCGGGGTCGGCCCGTCAAATGCGACCTCTGCGTCCACTTCCGTCCTGTCGAGCATCTTGTTTTCTGTAGTTGAAAGTATGTTCACGTTCATTTAATCCTCTCCATCTTTTTCCTTCCCATGGCCTCTAGTACTTCCGCCTCCTTGCCGGGCGCTGCATTGGCCAGGAGCTCATCTGGTATTTCCATATCGTATATCTCATATGACTGCTGGTCCATGACCTGGGCGTTCTTGCCTGACACGGACATGATCTGGACGTTCTTGCGCTCTATGATTGGGACATCCACATCTGCATCGCCAGGCGACAGAAGGGTCTTCTTCTGGCCGTCGAACACTCCGATGCCTGTTATCCTCATCTTGGCGGCACCATGCTTCCCTGGCTTGGAGCTTTCAATTTCCACTATCCTGCAGGGGATGTCATCTATGAGCACGTACTTGCCTTCCTTCAGCTCTTTTGCTGTAGCAAAAACCTTCTCTACCATATTCGCACCTAGGGATACAATTCGGAATTAGGCTATACCTTATAAAACACTAGGATTTTTAAATCTCGATTATATGACGACGCTTGTTGATTCGCACTGCCACCTCTTTGATATGAAAAATTACGTCCTTCCCACAGACATATTTCCTGTCGTGGTGGGCTACTCCCCTTCTTCGAACAGGAAGGCAGCCGAAACCGCGAAAAAGAACGGCTATCCTTTCGTTATTGGGATCGCGCCCCAGACGGCCATAAGGGAGGACCTCTCCAAATTTGAGGAGTGGCTTGGTTTCATAAGAGAGCAAAGGCCGAATGCGATCGGAGAGGTCGGACTGGACTACAAATGGGCGCAGACCAAAGCGGATGTGGAAAAGGAACGGCTTGTTTTCGGAAAGATGATTGCACTGGCTCGCGAAATGGATCTTCCGCTGGTGATACACTCACGCAACAACCCAAACCAGGGCGAGGAAAAAGGAGAAGTCCCGAAGAACGCCATCAATGACATACTTCCGCTCGTGAAAGGGATGCGGTTCGTGATGCATTTCTATTCTGGAGATGCCGAGCAGGCCGCGCGGATAGTCACCCAGGGCGGATACATCTCACTCACCCACATGCGCTCCAAGGAGAAAAGGAAAATCATAGACAGCGTACCGCTCGAGAGGCTGCTTGTGGAAAGCGACGCCCCCTACGTTGGCCGGACGCCAGAGGTTATAAGGGATGCAGTAGCATATATTGCAGAAGTGAAAGGCCTGGATGCTGACAGCGTAGCCAGGCAGACCGCACTGAATGCGGCAAAATTCTTCGGATTCAAAATCCAGTGAAGTTATGTTTGGCATAGGAAAGATTTTTGGAAAAAAGGAAAAACCGGACATGGCCCTTCTTGTGGACGGACCCAACATACTGCGGAAAGCGTTCAGCATAGACCTGACTGAGATAAAGAGGGAGCTTGTGAAACACGGCAACATAAGAGTGGCCAAGATCTACCTGGACCAGTTCGCTTCAGAGAAACTCATAGAGGCAATGATAAACCAGGGTTTCGAGACCATAATAACAACCGGGGACGTGGACGTGACCATGGCCATAGAGGCGATGGAGCAGGCGCTAGACCCGAACATAGATATCCTGACCTTGATGACCAGGGATACGGATTACAGGCCTGTGCTTGTGAAAGCCAAGGCGCGCGGCAAGAAAACCATGATAGTTGCGACGGATATTGCTTTCAGCGCTGCCCTCAGGAATACTGCGGACAAGATAATAATATACAAAGGAGCTGGCAGCTTCGAAACCATTCTCAATGATTAAAAACCCTATGTTGACAGATAAAACAAGATTTTGTTTTTGAGGTGAAATGGATGGTAGAGAGAAGACCTTTTGATGTATTGAACGGCGCTCTGAACAACACCGTCATAATCGGAATGAAAGGCGGCTATGAGTTCAGGGGAGTGATGGTTGCCTACGATGTGCACATGAACATAGTGCTTGAGAAGGCCGAGCAGCTCGTGAACGGCGAAGTGAAGAGAGGCGTCGGAACGGTGCTGCTGAGAGGCGACTCGGTAACGTTCATTTCACCGTCCTGAATTTCTTATTTTTATTGGGCTCGTAGCTCAGTTTTTTCTTGCTAGCCGCTTCGCGGCACGCAAGGAGAGAGAAATAGCAGAGCACCCGCTTGGCGTGCGGGGGGCCGGGGGTGCGAGTCCCCCCGAGTCCACTTAACAGGGGCTAGTGTCAGGAGAACCGCAAAGCAGAAATCCTTTTTAACCTGACCTGCGATTATGCAGCGGTCATAATGGTTTTCATCTCCCGGCTTAGACTGAGGAATTTCAAATCCTTCAAAGCAGCCAACATACAGCTCCCCAAGACATACATAGTCTTCGCAGGACCAAATGGAAGTGGAAAATGCGTGGATGGGGAAACTGAGATTTTCCTTGCAGATGGCAGCGCAGCAAGAATAAGGGACCTGATAGACGAAGCAATGGCCAGAGGCCACGTCGAAGAAATGGATGATGGATATATCGCACAGTATGCAGAATCGCCTGAGATATTTTCCCTAGACACGAAAACATTGAAAACAGTCAGGAAAAAGATAGCTGCATTCGTAAAGAGGAAGGCACCGCAAAAAATGCTCAGGGTAAGAACGCGGTCAGGAAGGGAGATAACAGCCACCGAGTATCATCCCTTCTTTATTCTTGAAAATGATACGATTGTACCAATCAGGGCTGACAGGCTCAAGGAAGGTATCAGGATAGCGATACCACGAAGGCTGCCGGCACCCAGCAACGATGAAACATTCCTCGAATTGCTGGATGGCATCACCATTAAAGATAACGTTTACATTCCGTACGATGAAAAAACAGCCAACATAATCAGGTGCAAAAAAGGCGGGAGAAACTGGCGGAATCTTGAGGCAGAAGCGTGTGTACCTGAGAAGACACTGAACAGTTTCGTTAGCTCACAGCAGTCGCTATTATTTCCTTATCTTATCAGAACGCTGAGATATTGCGGTATGGATGACCTGGAAATTGCAGACAGAATCAGGTTTGTGAAAAGCCAGGGGGGAGAGACGCTTTTGATGCAGTGGAGGAATTCAAATGAATTCTGCAGGTTTCTTGGCTATCTGCTTGCCGAAGGAAGCGTCAGCAGATCAAACAATCAGATCAGATTCACCAACGGCTCGGAAGAAGTGGTTGCTGACTTTGTCGGCATTACGAAAAAACTGTTCGGACTGGAGCCGCACGTGTACAAGTACAAGAAAGGCTCATACGATGTCATAATAAACAGCGTCATATTGCGGAATATCCTGTTGAAATTCGGAATGTCATTCGATGGAAGCGCTGGAAAAACAGTGCCGGAGATGGTTTTCAGGCACAGTACGAATGAGAATCTGGCGAATCTTCTCAGCGGCCTGTACTCAGGCGATGGCTATGTTTCCAAAAATAGCATCGAACTCACCCTCAAGAGCGAAAAACTCATAAGAGCGGTCGAACGAATCATACTGAGACTGGGCATCGTGCCAAGGACAAGAAGAATCACAAAAAGAGAAACAAAATCTGGTTTTGTCGGAAGCTATCTGAAAGTGTCCATCTTCGGTGGGGACAATGCGCTTACTTTCAGCAGGGCAGTGAAGCTGGCACATAAGGAAAAAAATGGCAGACTTTCCAGGCTGCCAGACAGGAAGATAAACCCCAACGTGGACCTCATAGAAGCTAACTCCCTTGTGAAAAAAGCAGCGCAGGATCTCGGAATAAATGTCAAGATAACAAAAAGGAAATTCCCGAGGCTCGATGCCTATTGCTATAATCAGTGCCTGCCTTCCCGCTACGGATTAAGGCACATCATGTCAGAACTCATCCGACCGGTTGTGCTGCAAAAGAGCATGGAAAGCGAGTCTGTTGCCACATTACAGCTGCTTTCTGAATCGGACATATTCTGGGATGAGATAGAAAGTATAGAAAAGACAAAACCACGCGAAGAATGGGTTTACGACCTGTCGATATCTGAGCATCACAATTTCATAGCGAATGGGATTTTTGTCCACAACAGCAATCTCTGCGATGCAATACGTTTCGCCATGGGTGAGACCAGCCTGAAATCCTTGCGCGCTAAGAAGGTCAAGGATTTGATTCATACGGGCGCTAGAAGCGCAGAAGTCACACTCACATTCGATGAGGACGGAAGCGGTGGCACTGCCTATGAGATAAAGAGGGCCATACGCGAGGATGGCAAGATACTCTACCGGCTCAATGGAAGGAAGACCACCCGCTCGGCCATACTTGAGGCTCTCAAGAAATACAATCTCGACGAATCAGGAAGGAACACGATTGCGCAGGGCGAAGTGCAACGCATCATAAGCATGCAGGGCAAGGAAAGGAGAACCATAATAGACAGCGTCGCCGGCATCGCAGATTTCGAAGAGAAGAAGAAGGAGGCGATGCACGAGCTGGAGACCGTGGAGACCAGGATAAAGGATGCTAATCTTGTCCTTGGGGAGCGCAGGGCGTTCCTTGATGAGCTGGCGCGGGACAAGGAGACGGCGCTCAGATACATGGACGCGAAGAAGAAGCTGACCAACGCCAAGGGCACCTTGCTCAAGAGGGAGGTCAAAAGGCTCGAATGCGACCTGGAAGACGCAACCTCTAATGAGGAAAAGCTGCTTTTCAACAGGAAGAACAAGGAGCAGGAAATCTCCGGCATAGATGCACGGATGAAAGAGCTCGATGCCAAAAGGATGGCGGCCAGCCAGGAGCTCCAGTCAAAGCAGAAAACCAGCGGACTGATAAGGAAAGTAGAGGAGCTCAAGGCATCCTGCGCATCCAAGGCGCAGCTTGTCGAAGATCGGGAAGGGTTCCTGAAAAAGATGAAAACGGAAAGAGAAGGGCTTGCCAAGGAGCTGGCAAGCGAAGAGGCCAGCATAGATGCGCTCAAGAGCGAAATTGACAAGCTGCACTCGGAGCTGAAAGCTTCCGAGTCCAAGCTTGCTGCCTATGGAGGCAGCGACGAAGACGAGGGGGTGGCACGGATAAGGAGACTGCTCGAGGAGCAGGAGGCAGAGCTCGCAAGGACAAAAGAGGCGCTCATAGGAATAAGTTCAGAGATAAGCTCGAAGAAAGAGATAATAGAGGCGAAAATGGGGGAGGAGAAGGGCATAAAGCTGCCGGCCGGTGCAGAAGAGCAGGATGCGGCATCGGAAGAGATGAAAAGGCTGGCAAAGGAGGCTGCAAGAATAAGCGACGACATAGAGCAGCTCTTCTCCAAGACAAAAGAGATAAACGCTGATATGGGCCGGCTGGACAGGGAGATGCTTGAATTGAAGGAGAAGGCATCCATCTACAAAGTCAGGACATCCGCGCAGCTCGCGAACCCTGCCCTCAGCTTCATAAACGACCTGAAAGCCAAGGATCCGAGCATATATGGAACGGTCGCGGACCTGGTATCCTTTGACCAGAAACATTCGAGCGCGGTCGAGGCCGCAGGAGGCGCCAGGCTGCTCTATGTAATAGTAGACAGCGTGGACACAGCCACCAAGACCATAGAAAAGCTCAAGAAAGCCAGATGCGGCAGGGCAACCTTCATCCCGCTGGATGCGATACGTACCCCGCCAATGGCGAAGGCGAATGGCTTCTCGTCTGTGCTCGAAGTGGTCGAGTTTCCCGACAGGATCAGGCGTGCTGTGGAATACGTGTTCGCAGACACGCTGCTCGTTGACAGCGTCGCCGATGCAAAGAAACTCGGCGTGGGCACTGGCAGGATGGTGACTCTTGAGGGAGAGATATTCGAACGCTCCGGAATAGTGAGCGGAGGGCGCTCTGAAAGCGGACTGCTGGCAGCCAACCAGATGAAGAAAATAGAGAAGGAGCTTGCTGACGTGCGCTCTGCCAAGGAGTCGATGCTACAGGAGCTCTACTCGATAAGGGAGACCGAATCAAGATTGCGAGCGGAAAAGTCGCAGATTGAGATAAAGATAAAGACCATAGAGATGGAGCACAGGGTTGCGGAAGAAAGGAGAAAAGAATCAGAGCATCTTGTACAAAGGAAGATGAAGCTGCTCGAAGAGATCTCTTCGCTGGAGAAGACCATAGGGGAAAGGGAACGGGACAGGGAGAAGCTTTCTGCATTGCTCGGAGAGCATGAGAGCGGGATAAAATCAGTGCGTGAGAAGCTCAAATCCGCCGAGGAAGGCTTCAGGAAACAGAGTGAGGAGTCGAGCAAGAGGATGGCGGAGCTGAGCGCGGATGTTTCATCGTTCAGGGCCACCATAGAGGGGAAGCTGAAGGAGCTCGAGCTCAGGAAGAAAGAGCGCTTCGTCAAGGAAGAGCGGCTGAAGCAGCTTGAAAAAGACGAAAAGGCAACACTGCAGAACATAAACGAGGTCAAGAGGCAGGCCCGGGCGGACCAGGAATCGCTTTCCAAGCTTGAAGAGCAGATAACCTCTGCCAGCAGGGAGATAGAGAAGCTTTTCGAACTGATGAAAAGCTACGAGGATGGCTTTGCGGACATAGGAAAGGAGCTGGCGACCAGGAGGATAGAGCTTGACAAGTTCGTGAAAGACCTGGGCCAGCTGGATGTCAAGAAGGCCACCGTTACCACGCGGCTTGACGACCTCAGGGTCGAGCTCGCCAACTACCAGGATGCGGAGATCCTCGATATGAAGAAGGACGAATTGACAAAGACCATAGCAGAGTCTGAGCGGACATTGGCAGAGATGGGCAACGTGAACATGGCTGCCATAGAGATGTATGAGAAAAGGAAGGCTGAGATCACAGAGGCCGAAGAGAGGATAGCAAAGCTCGATGATGAACGCCAGGCGATAATGTCCATGATAGCCGAGATAGAAGAGCACAAGAAGGAGGCGTTCTTTGAAACCTTCGAGGCGGTGAGCGACAACTTCAGCAAGATGTTCAAGCACATAAACATAGGCGATGGCCACCTCTACCTTGACAAGCCGGCGACACCTTTCGAAAGCGGGCTCTTCATAAAGATAAGAAGGCACAACATGGAGTATTCGCTCGATGCGCTTTCAGGAGGGGAGAAGACACTTGTTGCCCTCATGTTCATATTCGCGCTGCAGTTCTTCAAACCAGCGCCATTCTACATACTGGACGAGGTTGATGCCGCGCTGGACAAGCCGAACAGCAAGAACCTGGCCGAGCTGGTCTACAAGATGACAGGTGACAGCCAGTTCATCCTGGTCTCCCACAATGACACGGTCATGTCAAATGCGGATTCAGTAATAGGTGTCGCAAAGGCAGACGGCACATCTAAATTGGTAGGTGTAAAATTGAAGCAGATAGCTGCTGCATGAGGTGTTTTGAAATGAAACGTGCGCTTTTCATAGGAAGATTCCAGCCATTCCATCATGGGCATCACTATGCCCTGAAGAAGCTGCTGAGGAAATTTGATGAGATTGTCATAGTCATGGGCAGCGCAGAGGACTGCTTCACGCCGGACAATCCGTTCACCTGCGGGGAACGGCTGGAGATGATCAGGAGCTGCTTCCCGAAAAAGGACCTGGTCAGGCTTATCATCGTCCCTGTGCGGGATGTTAATGACAACACCGTCTGGGTCGATCATGTGCTCATGCACATTCCCCCCATATACGAGGTCTATTCCAACAACCAGCTCGTGAAGCTGCTTTTCTCCAAGCACGGCATCCTTGTGAAATCCATGGACCTCTACGACAGAGGCTCCAAGGAAGGCAACTTCATAAGAAAGCTCATGGCGAACGGCGACGGGTCATGGAGGAAGCACGTGCCCAAGCAGGTAGCTGAATATCTGGATGCCATAGAAGCAGAGAAAAGGATAAGAAAAATACTCAGGAGCTGAATGAAACCAGCTTATTTCCCATCGCCAGTCCGCTTATCTCGATTTCCGTGGTGCTGTTCAGCTCGTATGCCACGTCGCTTTCCATGACCAGGGTGGAAACGCCGGCATCATAGCCTTCTATCGTTTCTGGCAGGCCTACGACATAGCTGTAGCGCACGGTGCTGTTGTATGGCAGCTCAGCCGGGGTGTCGTTCGTGAGAATGGTGAGGGTCGACTGGGGGAATACGACATCGATGCCTTCGAAATCAGCCATCACCTGGGTGCTGTTGTCCAGCTCGGGGGAAACCTGCGCCGTGTTGGCATCTATGTAGACAACATAGGGAAGCGAACGCTTGGCCACTATCTGAGAAACATTGAGGGGCGAAGAGAACAGGATCGTGTCCATTTTCGCATATGTGCCGCTCGATGCATCCACAGAATTCCGGCTTTCCCAGGGAATCGAATAGGTGTAGAGCTTGTGGTTGAGCGCATCCACGGTCACGTTGGCATGCAGGGTTACCTTGTTCATCATGATCCTGGCCGAATGATAGGCGACGAGCTGCCCCCCTTGGGCGATCGCGACCATGTAGACGGTCACCTCGTTGTCCGCATCCACAAGAGGCTCTGCCTCGACCCTAACTATGCCGTTCATGGCACTCACGTTCATGGTCCCGTTGCTCAGGTCAAGTTCAAGGGTCGGAGGAATTGCGATATTGGCCATGGAATAGGCAGTGACATTGTTTTGCCTTAGGAAAACCGCAATGGGATAGACGTCATCCCGCGTCTCTGTCTCAACAAGTATGCTGTCCGGCTGGACCTTAACATCTTTCACGCCAGGATATGAACGGAGTTGGGCTATGACAGACTGGCTTGCATTCGCAGAAAAACCAAGCACGGGGTCATAGGTCCTGATGGTGCCATTGAATAGGACCGTTCCGGTGACATTTTCCCCTACCGGGCCGCCAGAGGGGCTTTGCCTGAACGCCTGGCCGAAATAGAACTGGTCGGTCAGGAAGCCGAGTGCGACCAATACTACTATGATTTTGATTATGTCTTCTTTCTTCATTTTACTCTCCCGAACATATTGACAACAGTAAACTTAAAAATAGGCCATCATAGGCCGCGTAGGGTATTCTCGAAAACCGTCAAGGGGGAGGACCTTTCGGCAACACGGCCATAGGCTTTCAATGACTGCCTGTTAAGCGTCTTCGCAAATTCAATCGAAGCGAGCAGGCTCTCTTCTGAAACGAGGTTCTTCTCAAGAAGTATGCCGACCCCGCGCCTGTCGACCGCCATCGCATTATGATATCTCTCCGGATATGCCCTGTCAACGATGCAGAGGAGGGGCTTGCCCTGGCTGAGCGCCTCCATCATCGTGGTGTGGCCGCCATGGCATATGACAAGCTCTGAATCGCGGAGATATGGCCCCATGTCCCCGACCTGGCTCCCATAGATTGCCTCATCGCCCAGGATCGGACGTATTGCTTTCTCCACAGGCCCTGCAACAACATACTTCTTTTTGTGGGCCTTGTGCTTCATCTTTCCGACAAGCGGTCCTGTGAACCTTAGGGGAAGGGAGGTATCAAGATTGAGAATGCTTACAGTCAAAGGCGGAGGGAAATCCGGCACCAGCAACGCGGCAGGGGACTGGAGCAATGTGCGGAGAAGTGAGCCTGCGACTTTCTTTTCCAGCATGCCCTGCACGCCGACAAGCGCAGAGGTGTCGTTGGTAAGAAAAACAGTTTTCTTGCCGACCAGCATGGCGACTGCAAGTCCAAGGGGCGAACCGTCCACTACGACAACGTCGACCTTCTGGAACTGGGCACGGATAGCAGGTAGGACGTCGGGCTTGAGAAATCGCATGAGCTGAACGGGATTGGTGACTATCTTCACCCTATCCTTAGTCGAGTGGATTAGGTATGGTGAGGGAATCTCAATGAAATCAAGGGAGGAATTTCGGCAGTATTCCGCCCCCTTGCCGAAAGTCATTATGGGGATTCCGAAACGCTCGGATATGAACCGGTCTCTGGCGACGTGGCCATAGCCGTTGCCTTCTGAGAATATGAGCGCTTTCATGAAGAACCTTCTGGATGGATTATTTTAATTGTTTGCGCAAGCGTTCGAAGCAGATAAAAAAGAGGGAAAAATTAAGAAAAAAATTAATGCGGACGGTCTCGGGGGTGGCGCTGCGCTCATCCCTTTAAGGACAAAAACCACGACCAGAATTCCGACAAGCAATACTCCGAAGAGGAGCACCCAGGTGAAGATGCCGAGGGGCGATAGGTCTGTCTCGGTAACAACCACCAGCTCGTTCTCCGGAAGATCCTGCAGGTCGCTCAGGTCGAACTCTATCGTATTGCCCTCAGGCTCAAGGTCCTCGCGGCCGACAGTTGCGCTAACGATCCTTTCGGGGAAAATGGCCGTGTATTTCACATCAAGCATGTCCCCATAGGTATCGCCAAGCGTGCCCATGTCCTCCAGGTCAGAGCCGAGTATGGTCCCCTCCTCGAAGTCGATGAAGTACTTGTCAGCATCAAGCTCCTCCAGGGATGAGGTTGTGGAAGAGCTGCTGTAGGAAGTGTCAAGGCTATCCAGAACCTCCTGTTTCATCTCATCCTTGCTAAGGATCTGGAATGCATCAACATATTCTGAGACCGTGGTGCTATAGCTGTATTTCTGCTGGTAGGCGATCACAAGGGATTTGGAGCCTGCAGGGCAGCTGAGAGACACTGAAATCGGAGAGCCATCTTCAAGCGTCCTGTTCATCTCGACCACACTTCCTAGCTCGGCCCTTGCCTCGCTCGCATTCAGGAAGATGTAGTGCGTATCTGCGTAGTTCGAGCAGGCCACCCACTCGACCTGCCTCGGAGTATAGCTGCTTGTGTTCAGGACCACGTTGGCAGTTCCTCCACCATAGCTAAGGAAATCGCAGGTGAGCAGTGAATAGGTGCTGCCCAGGCAGTAGATATCCTTGTCCAGATACTGGTCGATGTTGTCCTCCATGTAGCTCCTAAGATCAGCACGTGTGAGCTCGTTGTACTCCTCGCTGCTCCTGCCTTTCACTGCATAATAGGTGGCCAGAGGGACCCGCTCTATCTTGTAGGTTTTTATCTCCTTGAGGGCAACCCAGTCCGTTTCCTTATCGAATGTGTAGAACTCACCTGGGCTGAGAGCCACGGTGGCACTGAGCGAACCGTCGTCATTAGGTGTGCAGGATTTGACATCCGGCCCACGCATCAGGCTGCAGGTCGAAGTCGGATAGGCCTGGCTTCCATAGTAGTCCACCATCAGCATAAGCATTATCGTAGAGGGGCTTCCCGCCGAAGAAAGACTGCCCAGGCTCTCAAAATATTCCCTACTCAGGCTAATCGACTCGTCCAGGGCGAGCGTAGATTTACCATCATCCCTGAACGTCTGCTGCGCATCATAATTTATTTTCAGGCAGCCCGAGAAAAAAAGCAAAACCAGCAAAACCGAACCGACAAGCAGTTTTCTCATGACATCACAACCTAGAATTTATAACATAACATTTTATAAGCGAGCTTGGCCGCTAGGAATTCCGACTGGGTGGTGCCTGGGATTGGCGCCAACTCATTTATGTCAAAGCCGACGACATGTCTTTTTTTGCAGACTTCCCGCAGGAGGGGAAGGACCTGGCCCCATCTGAGCCCGCCCGGTTCTGGGGTGCCAACGGCAGGGACTTCTGATGGGTCGAAGGCGTCCAGATCTATGGTTATATAAACGTCATCGGAAAGCAATTTCAGGATTTTTGCGCTGTCGAATTCGGTTCCAAATATATAGGAGCCCAGATTGTTCTTCTCTATATACTCCGCTTCGGTTCTGTCCATGCTCCTTATGCCGACCTGCACCACCGGCCCTTTGACAACTTCGCGCACCCGCCTCATCACGCATGCGTGATTATGCCTGCTCCC
>Ga0315268_10002547_pt1 | contig 20499 bp, 15 predicted proteins | sample C1_top_MG_FD_204535 | JGI IMG/M metagenome (GOLD analysis project Ga0315268, IMG submission 204535) | Sediment microbial communities from Yellowstone Lake, YNP, Wyoming, USA - C1_top | ecosystem: Environmental > Aquatic > Freshwater > Lake > Sediment | place: USA: Wyoming | collected 2017-08-01
GCCCTCGACCGGATCCTTTTCGACGGCATCCATTGGCTCCAGACCAGAGAACCCTTTTCTCTGAACCGGAAACTCCTCAAACGCTTCGGCGCGGGGGTTATCCTCACCATCACCTGTTCGACGGCCCCCGGCGGGTATCATAAAGATTTCAAGGCCAAAGCTCAATTTCCGGTTTTCAAGCGTGAAATCCTTCAATCCATAAAAACACTCGAACGGGACGGATTTACGGTTCGTTGGGACTGGGACAGCCGGACTCTGCGCGAATTTCAAAGGACCCACGGCCGGGCGCTCCCAACTCGAACCCTCCCGGCGGCATATCCCAGGGCCAGCCGCAAACGGGCAGGATCCGACAGCCTCCCGTCCCCGACAAGGACGGGCCAAGAATCATGAAGATCCAGATCGTATGGCCCGTGATTGACCTTTATAAAGGAGACAACCAGTTCGTCGGGATATCGCAGATTTCGGCACTGCTTAAGAAAAAGGACTTCGTTTCTCAAGTCATTGAGGCCGACTTTAAAAAAATCAAGTCGAGACTCCGAAAAGACACCTTGACCATTCTGGCCTTCAGCACGCCGACGGTCTATGCCCAAACTTATCTCGAACTCAGTCGAAGACTGAAAAGGGAAGGTTCGGTCTTTTCGATTTTCGGCGGGCCGCACCCGACCTATTTTCCCGATTTGATCGAGGCCGAAGGCGTAGACTCCCTCTGCCGCGGGGAGGGAGAGTATCCTATGGTCGAATGCGTCGAAGCCCTCCGTGACGGCCACCCCATCACGGGGATTCCAAATCTCTGGATCAAAGAAAAGGGAACGATTTTTCGAAATCCCCTCCGGCCGCTGATCGAGGACTTGGATACGCTGCCGCTCCCGGACCACGAAATCTTTCGTCGGGCAATCCCCAATAATGTCTGGCAGGCCGTAGTGATGACGAGCCGAGGCTGCCCCTACCAGTGCACATATTGCTTCAATCATGCCTATCGCGAACTGTACCGGGGGAAGGGACGGATGGTCCGCCGCCGGAGCGTGGGCCACGTCATTCAAGAGTTGAAATCGGTCAAAGCGCATAAGAATTATGAATTTGTCCGCTTCGTCGACGACCTGTTTACCTTGAATCCTGAATGGGTCGAAGAATTTTCCGAAAAATATCGAACAGAAATCGGGCTCCCGTTCTCCTGCTTTGTAAGGGCCAATCATATCACCCCCCAAATAGCCCGGCAGCTCAAAACGGCCGGCTGCTGGCGAGTCCAAATGGGGCTCGAAGCGGGCGATGAATTCGTGCGAAACGAGGTCTTTAAGAGGAATATGAGCGAAGGGGACATCGTCCGGGCGGCCCGGATTATCCAGGGTGCGGGGCTGAAACTCGTGACCGGGAATATTCTTGGGTCTCCGGGCGTGACTTTGGAGCAGGACCTGAAAACTCTGGCTTTGAACATGAAAATCAAGCCGCATTTTGCGGGCGTCTCACTTCTTCAGCCCTATCCGGGGACGGAAATATTTAACTACGCTAGGCAACTTGGGATGCTCGATCCGGCCGGCGGGACGTTGCGAGAAACGACTGTCAGCCGGACATCGACGCTGACATTCAAGAACCGCCGGGAGAAAGATCGTATCGAAAACCTGCAAAAACTCTTTTTCCTTCCGATTGAAATTCCGTGGTCTTTTCCACTGGTCAAGGCCATGATCAAGCTCCCGGCCAATAGGTTCTTTCATTATGTGTTTTCTAGGTGGGTCAATTACGGTCAATATTTTCGTGTCGTCCCCCCCCGAATCGGCGGCAAGTATTTCTGGAAGCGCGCGAAGATACTGGCTGGAGTCTCCTCGGTCATGAAGCGGGCCATAGGTCCATCCCCAAAGTCCGACGCGCTCGGAAAAAAAGCGGGGACGACCGCATCCTAGGGCTATGGCCAAGGTCTTGTTTCTCCAGAGATTCGCAGAAGAGTGGCTGGGGCCCATGTATATTTCAGCCATGTTGAAATCCCGCGGCCACTCCTGCGAAATCCTCGTTGAAAGCCTCGAAGACGGGCCTTTGACAGGAAAGGTTGAAGAAGCCTCCCCGGATCTGATCGCGATTTCCTGCTTAACCAGCGATTATCACTGGGCGATCACCCGTGCCCGAGATATTAAAAAGCGGTCAAGAATTCCCGTGATCCTGGGAGGAACCCATCCGACTCTAAATCCAGAAGAAAGCATCGCGGATCCAGCCGTCGACATGATCTGCCTCGGAGAAGGCGAATATCCCATGGCCGAACTGGCGGAGGCTCTAGATCAGAACCTTGACTATTCGGCGATTCCTAATCTCTGGGTCAAGAAAGCGGGGACGATCGTCAAGAATGAAATCCGAGGCTTAATCGATGACTTGGACCGGCTGCCTTTTCCGGACAGGGAGCTCTATCGGAAATATCCCTTTTTTTGGAAAAGGGGAAAACGGCCCCTCCATCTGGGACGAGGCTGTCCTTATGATTGTAGCTACTGTCACAACGCTGGGAAAAAACGGCTCTTTCGCGGCAAGGGCTCCTACGTGCGCTGGAGAAGCCAGGAAAATATTCTCCGGGAGATTCAAGAAGTCGAACAGGCCAGCTTTATTAAGGTCCTTCATATCATCGATGACAGCTTCGGCATTAACAGTGAATGGTTGATCACCTTTCTTGAAAAACTGGCTGGGGCGACCAAGAAAAGATTGGTCCTGCAGGCCAATATGAGGGCCGACATGGTCACGGAGAGCCTGTGCGCAAGCTTTCAAAAATATGGAGTCTCCCGGCTGAGGATCAGGATCGCCGTCGAGACGGGGAACGAAAACTTCCGCCGAAAAGTCTTAAGAAAAGATATTGCCAATCGGACGCTGCTCGAGGCAGCCCGTCTGTTCAATAAACACGGCATCGATTTTATCACCTATAACATGACCGGACTTCCCGGTGAATCGCTGGCCCAAGCCTTGGAAACGCTTCAGCTCAACATCCGGCTCAGACCACGACTGGCTATCTGTTTCATCTACCAACCTTATGCTGGGACCGAACTTTCTTCCTATGCCTGCCGCATCGCAGTCCTGTCCACGGCCGCCCAGAAGAGCCTCGGCCGCAGCGAATTCGGGGGCTTCTATGATTCCAGGAGTCCACTTCGGCAAAAAGATGTCGAGATACTGGAAAATCTTCAAAAAATATTCAGCCTGACCGTCAGGCATCCATCTCTTTATCCATTTTTTAAGGCCATCATCAAATATCGTTCTGCCGCGCCCTTCCTATCATTCGCTTATAAAATATACGTCAGAAGGCTTGTCTTTCAAAGGCTTCTTCAGGATCGGTATTAATGATGGAGCCGCCGACTCAACCACTCCAGTCCCTGCCGGCCGCCAGAGGAGGGAGGACGCCGCTCTGATCAGCGGCTCTTAAGTTCATGAGACTCGCTCAAGTTTACGATTTTATGACGATCCAAAGAGTTCAATGGAAGAGACCGCGCGAAATCGAAAGGATTCAAGAGGATAAGCTGGCCAGGCTCATCCGGCACGCCTGGGACAAGGTCCCTTATTATCGGGAGCTGATGGCCGGAGCGGGGCTCAAGCCAGAAGACATTCGAAGCCGGGACGATCTTCGGACGGTTCCGGTTACGACAAAAAGAACCCTGCAGGACATTGCCCTCAACGATAAAATCTCCAATGGGACGGATATCAGTCGCTGCAGGGTGTCTTACACAAGCGGGACGACGGGAACGCCCTTAAAAATATATGCCGCCGCCGGCGATGCGACGCGCATGAATCTGTCCTGGGGGAGGGCCTATATCGCCAATGGCCTGAAACCCTGGTATAAGATCGCAGCTTTCCTCGGACAACCGGAAACAGTCCGCCGGAAGCCTTGGTACGAGCATTTCAGAATCTGGCAGAGGCACGAAATTTCAGCCTGGAAAGATCCTCACGACTGGATCAAGGATATTCGACAATACAAACCCGATGTTCTTGTCGGCTATGTGATGACCCTGAAACTTTTAGCCGAGGCCATTCAAGCTGAAGGTGTTCACGATATCCGACCGAAGCTCATCTTCCACAGTTCAGCACTCCTGGATGATTCTTCACGAAAGTTCCTGAAATCCGTATTCCAAGCGCCGGTCATTGATTTTTACGGCGCCGACGAGGCTGGATGTATTGCCTGGGAATGTCCTCGCTGCTCGTCGTATCACATCAATTCAGACCTGGTCTTGGTTGAAACCCAAAAAAGCGGAACCGCCGCTCAGCCCGGTGAAGCCGGGGAGATCCTGATCACAAACCTCCAATCCTATGCCATGCCGTTTATTCGATACGCTCTCGGGGACGTCGGCGTTCTTTCCCCCGAGACGCCGCTCTGCGGACGAGGCCTGCCGCTCATGGAAAAAATTCAGGGGCGCACGGATGACTTTATCATCCTGGCCAATGGGAGAAAAATCTCTCCCCATCCGATCTATCACTGTTTCGATCCTGTGCCCGGCATCCAAAGATGGAGAATCGTCCAGAAAGATGTTCGTCATCTCGTCGCCGAAGTCCAGCCGGGGCCTTCTTTCTCTCCGGAAACGATGCCCCTGGCGATGGAAAGCCTGAGGCGGTTGTTCAAGGGAGATATCGAGATCGCAATTCGCACCGTTGCTTCGATTGAGATATCCCCTCGTTCAAAATTCCGGGCCGTTCAATCGGAGATCGGGAAGGGGCCATCATGAGCAGGCTTCTGTCCGGCCGAAGAAGGATTCAGCGCCTCGATGGACCGCTGGGGATGGCGGACGTCCTCATCGATTTTGCCAGAGATAATATCTTTTCCCGACAGCTGGCAAGCCCCAGGCTTCCTACAGCCTTGACCGTTTACGTGACTTATCGATGCAACATGCGCTGCCGGATCTGCGGCATTTGGAAAACGAATGCCTCGGCCGGCCGAAAAGAGTTGGCCCTCGAGGAATGGGGTCGTATTCTTTCCGACCCCCTATTTTCGCGTCTCGAGATGGTGAACATCAATGGGGGTGAGCCGAATTTGAGGGAGGATCTCGTCGCGCTGGTGGAAAGAATCGCCGCCGGCCACCACCGTCTGTCCGCGTTATCCCTGAATTCGAACGGAATTCCGCCGGAGAAGACCATTCTTCAGGCCGAGCAACTATCAGGCCTCTGCAAGAAAAAGAACATTCGTTTTTCGATTTCCCTTTCTCTCCATAGCGTCGGGGAGGGATTTGATCAAATCACTGGGCTCAGGGATTCCTATTCTAAGCTGCGATCTTCCTTCGCTGGCCTTAAGCGCCTGCGCCGGACCCATGACTTCTATCTCGCGGCCAATTGCGTTATCTGCCGGTTGAACCTTTCCCATCTGGATGAAATGCTGGCCTGGAGCCAAAGAGAAGACATCCCAATAAATTTTGTCCTGGGGGAGGTGAGGGATCGATTTCTCAATGTCGAGATGGAAGAGGACATCCTGCTCAAAGACGAGGATAAGCCGGCCGTGATCGCCTTTCTACGCAAGCTGGCAAGCCAAAAGCGGCGATTTGGACAACATGCCCTGCGTTATCGCCATCTGGCGGATATGCTCGAAAAGGCGAGGCCCCGCTCGCTGGCCTGTCATTACTTCTTGAGCGGGGCGGTCCTGGGCTCGGACGGGCTTCTCTTCTATTGCAAGAATAGTGATCCGATCGGAGACTGCCAAATCCGAAGTGCTCAGAAAATCTATTTGGATCCGACGAACGCCGCCTATAGGATCCATGGCCTGCAGAGAGATCGCTGCCTTCGGTGTCCGCCGTACACCATGAACAGAATCGAAGTGGCCCACGACCTGTTGAAGATCGTCTCCGATTTTGTACTCCGCCCATAAACCCAGAAAGAGCGAGGCCCTATGAATCATATCCGCGATACGGCCGCTAATATCAAAGTCGATCGGGCCGCCATTCGATTGTTGAAGGCAGAAGAGATCCTTTCTCTGTATGCTCATTGGCTGGAGCGAGAAATTGTGTTCCGTGAGACAACCGGCTTAGAGGTTCTGCCTTTAAAAACCTACTACAGGAACCTCTTCTCACCCCACGGGAAGATCCGTCCCATCGGATGGGAAGGATATGGTCAAAGACTCACGCCGATCATCGAAGAATTGAAGACTTCGACTAGGGCTCCGCGTGTTCTCGATGCGGGCTGCGGTTACGGGACGGAAAGTTTGTTGTTTTCGCTATTCCCAGCCAAGGTCTGGGGCGTTGACCTGGTCCCCGAGCGGATCGCCCTAGCCCGCTCTCGAGCCGATTTTTTTCAAGCCCTATCGAACAAACCCCTCGAGTTGACCTTTGTCAATGCTCATCTTTTCCGCTTTTTAGAAACTTCGCCTCCCTTTGACATCATCTGGGCCCTGGAGGCGATCTCCCATATTTATCCACCGGAAAAGTTCCTTCGACTTTGTTGGCGGAAAATCAACAAAGACGGAAAACTCATCATTTCGGATCCCAATAGCCTCAATCCTTTGGCTCTCCTGCGGAGCATGAAGATTAGGGGGTCCGTCATCCACAGACCTCACCAGAAATTCTTGGACCCGGATACCTGGCAACCGGCGGACGTCGGTCAGGAGAAAATATTTAATATCTTCCGGATCAAAAAACTATTGGAGGCAGCCGGCTTTCGGATTCAAGCTGTCGAGATGTCGGGATTTATGGGCTCATCCCTCCTTCCCCAAGCTTTTTTTGACAAAGAGAAATTTGTCCGGAGCCTCGAGCGATATCAAAAGCTTGTCAGAAGAATTCCCCTGCTCCGTTCTTTAGGCTCCATCTATACGCTGATCGCGACGAAAAGAAACGATTGATCCTAGCCTGAAATCGCGATTTTCCAACATCTCTAGCTTTCTTTTGGAAAATTTTTTGGGTAAGATAGGACTTCGAATTCGAGGCCGGCCACGAACATACTCATTGTCAATACCCACTCCGTGCTCAACTCGGGAGACGCAAGCATCGTTCTGGCCCAGACCCGTCTTCTCCAGCGAAAATTTCCAGGGGCACGCATTTCCATCACCTCCAGGACGCCGCGGCTTGACCGACTTTATTATGAGCCACTCGAGATACGGGTATGGCCGCAGTTCTTTCCAGTGCCCAGCCTTTTTTGGGGCCGGCCCAGCAAAATTTGGCAGATGGCCGCGGGAGTATTGTCGGCGACCGCCAAGGTGCGGCTCATTCGGGAGATTCGACGATCCGATTTGGTGGTCGGCAGCGGGGGCGGCTATTTTTTTTCCCATCGTCGGAGCCTTCCGGGGCCGATGTTTCTGCAAAATCTATTCTCCGTCAAGGCCGCTGCCGCCTGTCGGAAACCTATTCTCCTGTTTCCCCAGTCGTTCGGTCCAGTTATTAACCCTCTGGCGACGCGAATGTTGAAACGTTTGCTCGAAAACCCAAATGTCCTCAAGATATATGCTCGCGAACCGACATCCCGGACTTTTCTTCAACAGCTCCTGGACCGGCCAGCCGCCCAAAAGACCGAACTCTGTCCGGACCTGGCTTTTCTTCTGGCAAAAGATTATTCGCCCGGACAAAAATCCTGGCCGCTCGATCTCCCCAAGCCGGTCCTGGTCCTGACCGCAAGGCGCTGGAATTTTCCGGATGTCAAGAGCCGTCGGGATCGGCGACAGATGCAGCATCGCTATCTTTCTGCCCTGGAAGAAGCCAGCTTGGAATTTCACCGGAAATGGAAGGGCTCGATCGCGATCGTACCCCAGGCCAGAGGGCCAGGATTTTTTGAGGATGACAGAAATGATTCGCAAGATATTTGGCGGCGGCTCCGGCGGCTGATTCCCGCCCCTTCTCTGCTCTATCTTGACCTCCCCCCGGTCATGTCCCCGTTGGATATGGTCGATATCTTTTCGCGGGCTGATCTCATCCTGGCCACGCGCTTTCATTCGGCCATCCTGGGCCTGACCCTGGGCATTCCTGTGATTTCGATCGCCTACCAAGCGAAAAGCAGATCATCGCTCGACTGGCTCGAGCTCGATGACTGGAGCTTGGACATGGCTGAGACGAGCGGCGAAAAAATCGTCCGTTTAATGGAACGAATTTTTGCGGAGCGCGATCATCTCCGGAAAAAGATTAAGAGCCGGACGGCCTGGGCGCAATCGACGATCGAAGCACGATTGGGGACGTTTCTTGAGAATTTTCATGAAGCCCGAAGAGCAGGATGAGGATGGAAGCCGCCGTTATCACGACATACAGATGCAATCAGAAATGCGCGATGTGCCATATCTGGGAATTCCCGACCAGGCGGGAAGAGGAATTTGCCCCCTCGCTTCTGGAGAAGCTCCCCCGGCTATCGTTCTGCAACATCACGGGCGGAGAGCCTTTCCTTCGCGAGGACCTAGAAGACATCGTGATCATTCTCAAAAGAAAAGCGCGACGATTGGTGATCTCCACCAACGGATATCTGACTGAAAGGATCCTGAAGCTGGCCCGGAATCACAGAGACATAGGCCTTCGCATCAGCCTGGAAGGGATGCCGGCTGCCAACGTGGCCCTGCGAGGGACGCCGGATGGGTTTGACCGCGGTCTGCGAACTCTTCTGGGGCTTCAGGAGCTAGGCCTCAAGGATATAGGTCTTGGCATCACAGTCTCGGATTCAAACCATGCCGAGATGCTCAAACTGTACGATTTGGCCAAACGGTTGAATGTGGAATTTGCTACCGCCGTCGTCCACAATTCATTCTATTTTCACACTTCAGAGAACAAAGTGCACGACAAAGCAAAGGTCGCCGATTCCTTCCAGGATTTGGCCGGAGAATTGCTGCGATCGAAAAGAATCAAAGACTGGTATCGGGCTTACTTTAATCATGGCCTGATTGAATATATCCAGGGACGGCCGAGACTCCTTCCTTGCCGAGCCGGATCGGATGTATTTTTCCTCGATCCTTGGGGAGAGATCTATCCCTGTAACGGCATGGAAGACGGTATCTGGCTGGAAAGCTTGGGCAATCTTCATCAGCGTTCCTTTCAAGGTATCTGGACCTCCGAAAAAGCCGCCGGCGTCAGGGCGAGAGTTCGATCCTGCCCGAAGAACTGCTGGATGATTGGAACCGCCTCTCCGGCGATCAAAAAAAATCCCTGGAAACCGACGCTCTGGATTCTCAAGAACAAATACACCCGGCGCAGGCAAGAGCCGTCATGAAAATCGCTTTTATCGGCCAAAAAGGAATCCCGGCCAGGTCCGGGGGTGTCGAACATCATGTCGACCAGCTCAGCCGCGGATTGGCCGTCCGCAGCCACCGGGTCTCAGTCTATGTCCGGAGTTGGTATACAGAGAGAACCTTGAGAAACTATCAAGGCGTAAAGCTGGTTCACCTCCCGACGATCAAAACCAAACACCTGGATGCATCCATTCACGGATTTGTGTCTTCGCTCCACTGCCTCTTCACCAAGGCCGACATCATCCACTATCAAGGGATTGGTCCATCGTTTTTCAGCTTTATCCCTAAGATTTTCGGCTGCCGGGTCGTGGCAACGGTCCATCGGCTGGACTGGGCGACGGAAAAATGGAAATGGGCGGCAAGAGTCTTTCTCAAAGCAGGGGAGTGGATGGCCGGCCACGTTCCCCACCGGACAATCGCTGTTTCGGAAGCTCTTCACAGGCATTTCGCAACAACCCATCATAAAGAAACGATCTATATCCCCAACGGCATCCAGCTCTCGCACGCGCGCCCGTTGCGGATCCTCAAGGAAAAATATGGTTTGTCGGAGCGCCAGTTTATCCTCTATCTGGGAAGGCTCGTGCCGGAAAAAAGGCCGGATTGGCTCATTCAGGCTTTTTCGGAGCTGGCGGCGAATAACGATACTTTCAAGGCGTTGAAGCTGGTTATCGCCGGCGGTTCGGGCGGTACGGATCATTACGCTCGAGGATTAAGAGTCTTAGCCGCAAAAAACCCCCGCATCATTTTTACCGGAACTGTCTGGGGCGAAGAGAAGGAAGAGCTCCTCAGCCAGGCGTTGATGTTTGTCCTGCCTTCCTATTTGGAAGGAAACCCGATCGCGCTCTTGGAAGCGAAAAGCTATGGGCTTTGTTGCTTGGCCAGTGACATTGGGCCTCATCGAGAAATGATCCAGCCAGGGAGGAACGGGCAGCTTTTTCGATACGCTGACAGACAGGATCTAAAAGCCAAATTAAGGGATCTCATCGGGCACCCCGAGGAAATCCAAAGGCTGGGAAAATGCGGCCGTGAAGATATCAAGAAGCGGAAGACCTGGGATGAGGTCGTCGAACGGACGCTGAGCGTTTATCAGGACATCCTGAAGCCCCGATAAAGGGGCGAGCCTCTTGGGATGTTTTGCGCCCGGAAGGGGATTATTGTCGATCGTTCTCTAACAGGACGGAGACGATCCGCTCGGCGGCATGGCCATTGCCGTAAGCACGAAATTTCTCGGACCGCGTGGAGGAAGCCGAACGGACCCGCCCGGGCTTGCGGTCAACTCCGATTCTTTCCCGAATGCGCTCCTGATTGGATCCCACGAGGACATTCGCGCCTGATTCCAGAGTCTCCAGCCATTCCGTCGTCTCCCGAAAAGTGAGGCAGGGGACTTTCAAAAGATACGCTTCCTTCTGGACGCCCCCGGAATCGGTCCAGATCATGGCCGCGTTCTTTTCCAGGATGAGCATATCAAAATAGCCGACGGGTTCAATCAACCTCAGCCGTTCCGAAGCAAACGGAACAAGCGCCAGCCGTTCCAGATATTTCCGGGTCCGCGGGTGAACGGGGAAGATGACCGGCTGGACCCGGCCCGCCTCTCTCAGCGCCGCGAGGAGAGCTCTCAGTCGCTCGGGTGCGTCTGTGTTCTCAGCCCGATGGATCGTCGCCAGTGAGTAGCGCCGCGGTTTTAGCCGGAGCTCATGCAGGATCCTGGATTTTTTTTTCGCCTCCGCCAGGTTCAGGAGGAGGGCGTCAACCATGATATCTCCGACATTGATCACCCAGGGAAAGGGAGCCTTTCTTAAAAAGGATCGTGTCTTTCTCGTCGTTGCCGTCAGGCGGCCTTGATTGAGGATATTGTTAAAACCTTCTTTTTCTAAATTACAGACCGCGCTTTGTGAGGGGCAAAAGAGAATGTCCGAGCAATGGTCGGTCAGGACCCGATTCGTCTCCTCGGGCATGGTTCTGTCGTAACTCCTCAGCCCGGCCTCGATATGGGCGACGCGTCTATTCAGCTTGGCTGCGGCCAGGGCGCCGGCGAGGGTGGTATTGGTATCCCCATAAACGAGCGTCCAATCCGGCTTCTCTTGGAGAAGAATGGTCTCCGTTCTTTTCATGATCTCGCCGGTCTGCCGGCCATGGGATCCGGACCGCACCTCCAGGTTGAAGTCGGGATCGGGGAGCCCGAGCTCTCTGAAAAAGATCCTGTTCATCCTGTCATCATAATGCTGTCCGCTGTGGATAATGATATGATTGATTTTGATGCGAAACTTGCGACCCCGATAGGCGCGGAGGGCCCTGTCCAAGGGCGCAAGCTTTACAAACTGCGGCCTAGCCCCGACGATGCTCGCAATTTTCATGGTTTGGTTCGATAAAATTCCGCTATTTTTTCGATGATGTAATCTTTTTGCTCCCTGTTGAGCTCGGGATAGATGGGTATGGACAGCACTGCTTGGGCCGCCTCTTCAGCAACAGGAAAATCATTTTTGTGATAGCCAAGGCTCTTGAAACACTCCTGGAGATGCAAGGGGAGGGGATAGTAGATCTCCGTGCCGATGCCGTGATCCTTGAGGTACTGCCGGAGCCCGTCTCTGGCTTTGGCCCGGATTGTGTATTGGTTATAGATATGGTAATCCCTGTCGCCGCCGGCGCGATAAACGGCCTCGGGAGTCATAATCGCGCCGGGCACCGTTTTTGCCAACTGCCTATCATAATAGGCGGCATTGTCCCTCCGTTTTTGCGACCAGCCGTCAAGGTGCTTAAGTTTCACGCTGAGAACGACGGCCTGGATCGCATCGAGGCGGAAGTTGCCGCCGACGATTTTATGATAATACTTAGGGTTGGCCCCATGATCCCGGAGGGATTTTATTTTAGCACACAGGTCCCCGTCGTTCGTAATGACCATCCCTCCGTCCCCGAAACCGCCGAGGTTCTTAGACGGGAAAAAAGAGAAAATTCCCAGCTGGCCGATCGCCCCCGATCGGCGGCCATGGTATTGGGCGCCGATAGACTGGGCAGCGTCTTCAATCACGGTCAATCGGTATTCTCTGGCGATTTCCATGATCGGATCCATGTCGGCGCACTGCCCGAAGAGGTGGATAGGGATGATGGCTTTTGTCTGAGACGTCACAGCCGCTTCGATCTTGTCGGGAGCTAGATTAAATGTCGCCGGTTCGATATCGACGAAGACGGGAACCGCCCCCAGCCTAGCGATAACCCCCGCCGTTGAGAAGAACGTGAACGGAGACGTGATGACTTCATCCCCCGGCCCAATACCGAGGGCCATCAGTGAGACGAGAAGCGCGTCCGAACCCGAAGAAACCCCCACGGCATAGCGGGCTCCTGAATAGGCAGCAATATTCGTTTCGAACTCTTCGACCTTTGGCCCCAGGATAAATTGCTGGCTATCTAAGACCGCATCCATGGCGCTTCGGATTTCGTCCTTGATGGAGGCGTACTGGATCTTTAGATCGAGCAGGGGGATTTGCATGGGATATTCACCTCACGATTTCTTCGGCGTCGGCTCGTCCGCGACTTCATGGACGGCGCCGTTTTTGAGCGTATACGTTTTTCCTGATTTTTCACAAAAAGCAAGGCCTCTTCGATCAAACGCCAGTTTTTTCCCGGCTTCGCTCATCCATCCGACAAGCCGGGCGGGATTTCCCGCGACCAAGGCGAAGTCGGGGACATCCTTGGTCACGACGGCGCCCGCAGCGACAAACGCGTGCCGGCCGATCGTCAGGCCGCAGAGAATGGTGCTGTTCGCCCCCAGCGATGCGCCCTTTTTAACCAGGGTCTGCTTGTAAAAAGCTGTTCCCGATTGCGGATATTGACTGCGGGGATTCGCGACATTGGTAAAGACCACCGACGGCCCGCAAAAAACGAAGTCTTCCAGGGTCACCCCTTCGTAAACGGAGACATTGTTCTGGATTTTGACGAAGTCTCCGATCGTAACGTTGCGGGCGACATTGACGTTCTGGCCGAGGACGCAGCATTTCCCGATCCGGGCCCCGGATTGGATATGGGAAAAATGCCAGACTTTGGAGCCCTGTCCGAGGTTTACATGCTCATCTACGACAGCGGTTGAGTGGATGAATGCCTCCGCGGCTGATTTTCCCAACCTTAGACGGCAGGCCCGGCCGTTCATGGCCAGGGATTCCTGGCACGCTTCCAGGATCTTGAGGACTCTGAGCCCATTATGACCGTCGGTTCTCGGAGTCCGGCGGGAGCGTATGCATTCGATGAAATGTTCGCATTCGGCCCGCAGCGGCTCGGTCAGGGGGATGGGCACGCGCGCAGGTTTTTGCGGACGGGGAACGGGCCGGCGATCGATCCAATCTATCTTGTGGCTGAAGGCGACAAGCTTGTCTTTGGGCTCGACGTCGTTGAACAGCATCATTTTTTTGTCCCCGATGACGACCAGTTTCTGCTCTTTATAGGGATGGAGCCAACTGACGAAGATGTGGGCTTTGGCCCCGCTTGGAAAATCCAGATTTGTGATTGTCACGTCTGTACGAGGAGGATCGAGGAAGCTTCCTCCATGCGCGGCCACCTCCTCCGGCATTTCGTCCAAGAGATAGAGGATGGCCGAAATATCGTGAGGGGCAAAACTCCACAGGATATTTTCTTCGGTGCGGAATTTGCCGAGGTTAAGCCGGGTGGAGTAAATATAGCGGATTTTCCCCAGCCCTCCGCCTGAGATGAGCGCTTTCAGTTTCTGGATGGCGGGGTGGTATTCCAGGATGTGCCCGACCATCAGGATTCTCTTTTTCTCTTTGGCCAAAACGACCAACTCTTGCGCTTCCCGCGAGGTCAGGGCCAGAGGTTTCTCGACAAAGACGTCTTTTTCGGCCAAGAGTGAGTTTTTGGCTAGAGCGAAATGCGAGGCCGGCGGCGTCGAGATAACGATGGCCTTTAAGGCGGCATCCTTGAGCAGGGCATGATAGTCTTGGGCTGCCTGGACTCCCGGATTCTTTTCCCGAACTGCCTGCAGGGCGTTTTCATCGCTATCGCAGATTGTTTTGAGCGCTTTCAGCTCAAAAAAATTGCGAACCAGATTCTTTCCCCAGCTTCCGCACCCAATGACGCCAAGGTTCGGCTCCATATCTGTCTATCTCCCAAGCCGGGTCCATGCCCGGCCCGCTAAAATACTATACCATTACGGTCGGCGTTGACAAGCCGGTCCGGATATGATAAAAATATCATCTAGAGTTTATCTTTTAACCCGAGATTACTTTCTTTCGTCTCACAAACGAGAAAGGCCCCAGCAAGATAGATTTCCATTTGACGAAGGCCGCGGGGCGGCGAGCGCCTTGCGAAACACGGGCAGGTGGCGGAATTGGCAGACGCGCTAGGCTTAGGACCTAGTTCCTGATGAGGGAGTGCGGGTTCGATTCCCGCTCTGCCCATTTCCAGGCCTGAAGATACATCTTCAGCGAACTGAGGAAGGCTGCTCAGAAAGTCATACCCCAAAGGATGATGCCATGAGTGAACAAATAGAACAGACAAAGAGTTCCGTTAAGGATTTGAGCGCAAGCCGGAAGGAGATCGAGGTCGAGGTGCCCGCCGGCCAGGCCAGCCAGGAATTCGAGAGAATCATCGACCGCTATGCAGGCCGCGTCAAATTGAAGGGATTCCGGCCGGGCAAAGCCCCTCGGGAAATGGTCAAGCAGATGTTCGCGGCCGATCTCCGCCAGTCGTTGTTCGATGCCATCGTCCCCAGGGTCCTGGAGGAGACCTTGACTTCGCATAGCATCAAGGCTGTGGGCATTCCCGTCGTTAGCGATATTTCATATGAAGAGGGCCAGCCTCTCCGGCTCAAAGCCGTTGTCGAAGTCTGGCCGGAATTCATCCTCCCTTCCTATAAAAAGATCCGTCTGGCCAAGAAGAATATTGCCGTCGAGGACAAGGATATCGACCAAGCGTTGGCTGAATTGCGGGAAAAATCCGCAGACTACATTCCCATCGAAAGTAGGGGGGTCGCCCAGGGCGATTATGTTGTTATCGAACTCCAGGGACGGGATGCGAAGACGAAGCGGATGATGCCCGCCGAAAAAGTCGTCGTGATTGCCGGCCACGAGGGCAACGATCAGGCCCTTAATGACAGGCTGCCGGGGATGAGGATCGGCGAGGAGAAGAGTTTCGTCTACGGCTATCCGGCCGACGACAAGAACAAGAAACTGGCCGGCCGAACAGTTGAATACAAGCTGAAGGTGGTGTCCATTAAAGAGAAACAGGTCGCAGATCTGAATGACGATTTTGCCAAACACCTCGGCGAATACGACAACCTAAACGATCTGCGTGAAAAAATTAGAACCGAGCTTCAGAAAGCCAAGGAGAAAGCCCTGAAGAACGAACAATCCGAGGAAGTCCTGAAAGCGATCGTCGGGCAGATGGAGATCGACCTTCCCCCGAGTATCGTGGAGGAGGAAACCGAGTCCATCTTGAAAAAACTCTTGTCTTCGGTACCCGCGCCAAATGCGACCCAAGAAACGCGGGAAGCCCTCCAGGCGAGCGCAGGACGGCAGGCCCAGGAAAACCTCAAACGGCATCTAGTGCTCAAGAAAATCGCCGAAGTCGAGAAATTGACCATTGGCGAGGAGGAGGTCGATGAAGAAATCCGGGTGTTGGCCAAAGCCAACGCGGTCCCCGTGGCCCGGGCCATGGAGACGTTCAACCAGGAGGGGAGGCGGGAAAGCCTCAAATCCAGCTTGCTCCTGAAAAAGACTGTTGACTTTTTAGTCAAACAGGCTATAATAGATTAACTAATCATCATTTCCATGACCTTAATCCCCTTTATCGTCCAACAGGAAGGCCGCTCAGGCGTAAGATCGCGGCCTCATCGACCAAATTATAACGGCCAGAGCCCAATCTAAAAGATAGGCGCGGCCTTATCGCTACGGAATATGGAGGGCCGGGCGGACAGAGTCAAACATGGAAGACGACAGCCAGCAGAAAATGAGCCCCATGATCCGCTCCAATTTTTGCCGCCGCGGCCAATCTCAAGTGAAAAAGCTGATCGCCGGCCGGATCCCTTCCTGGGCCGACTCCGGTGTCCATCATTTGGTGACTATTCTGACTAAACCTAAGGACGCCCTCAGCGAGCAGGCCATCGGAGTCTGACATGGAACATTCGAACGAGCACGGTGAGATTTTAAAAAATATCCCCCTCATCCCGCTTCGGGACCTGGTCGTGTTTCCGGCGACACTCGTCCCCTTTATCATCGGCCGTTCCTCCTCCATCCAGGCCTTGGACAAATCCGCGGAGACAGATAAGCTGGTCTTCCTTTCGGCTCAGATGGACGCCTCGATCGACAACCCGAGCCCCAAGGATATCTATTCCTTGGGGGTCACGGCCAAGGTCATCCGGACCATCCAGATGGATGATAAAAACGTCAAAGTGATCGTCGAGGGCAAGAAGAGGGCACGAGTCCTCGAGTACGTGAGCTCGTATCCGTTTTATCTCGTCCTGGCCAAGGAGATCCAGGTTTTCGAGGACACCGGCAAGGACGCCCAGGAGGAGATGAAACGGGTCCTGACTCTCTTTGAAGAGTATCTGAAGCTGAACCAGAACGCAAACTTTCAATCCATCATCCCTGCCTTGCGCGACCACACGCCCGACCGGATCGCCGACATCATCTCCTCGCACCTGTACCTGACGCTCGAGGAAAAGCAGAACCTGCTCGAAACGATCAATAGCCTGGAGAGAATCCGCCGGCTGAATTTCCTGTTGGAAAACGAAATTATCAAGGTCCAGTCCTCCGCCCGCAAGGAGGGCAAACCGCTGAACCGGCGTCGTCTGCCATTCAGGGAAGGCCAGAATCTCTTCTCCCCGGGACCGGGAGCGGGCCAGAGGAAAGATGACCAGGTCAACGAGATCGAGGAACTGAAGAAGAAAATAGCGGCGGCCAAAATGCCAGCCGACGCCGAAGAAAAGGCCACCAAGGAAGTCGAACGGCTGGAGACCATGCCGCCCATGTCGGCCGAGGCGACGGTTTGCCGCAACTATCTGGATTGGCTGCTGTCGTTGCCTTGGAACAAAAAATCGAGGGAAAAAAGAAATTTGAAAGAGGCCGAACGCGTCCTCGATGAAGATCACTATGGACTGGAAAAAGTCAAGGAAAGAATCCTTGAGTACCTTTCGATCCGTCAATTGGTGAAAAATCCGAAGGGCGTCATTTTAGGTTTCATCGGTCCTCCCGGTGTCGGCAAGAGCTCCCTGGGCCGTTCGATTGCCCGGGCGACGGGGAGAAAATTCGTCAGACTCTCCCTGGGAGGTGTCCGGGACGAAGCGGAGGTCCGGGGACACCGCCGGACGTATATCGGCGCCTATCCCGGCCGGATCATTCAGATGATCAAACGCGCCGGGACCAAGAATCCTGTTTTTCTCCTGGATGAAGTGGACAAGATGAGCATGGATTTTCGGGGGGATCCTGCTTCCGCGCTGATGGAGGTCCTTGATCCTGAGCAGAACGGGACCTTCCTCGACCACTATATCGACACCGACTTCGACCTTTCCCAGGTCATGTTCATTGTCACAGCGAATATGCTAGAACCCGTTCCCAGGCCCCTCATCGACCGGATGGAAGTCATCCGGCTCCCCGGCTATACGGAAGACGAAAAACTCCAGATCGCCAAGCAGTTCCTCTGGCCAAAGCAGATGAAAGCCCACGGACTGACTGCCAAAAATCTAGAGAGTTCGGACACGGCCATCATGAAGCTCATCAACGAATACACCCGTGAGGCGGGGGTTCGGAATCTAGAAAGAGAAATCACTTCGATCTGCCGCAAGGTCGTGAAAAAAGTCGTCTCCAAGGGGAAAGATTACAGGGAAAAAGTCACGGTTAAGAACCTGGAATCGTTCCTGGGAATCCCCAAATTCCGGCGCTCGGAAATCGACAAAGAGGATGAAATCGGGGTGGCCATCGGCATGGCCTGGACGGAATTCGGCGGCGAGCTGCTCCGCTTCGAATCGACCAAGGTCCACGGCAAGGGCAACTTTACTCTGACCGGCCAGCTGGGAGAGATCATGCAGGAATCCGCTCAGGCCGCGCTCAGCTTTGTCCGGGCTAAGGTCTTCGAGCTCAATATTGCCCGGGATGTCCACAAGAACTTCGATATCCATATCCATGTTCCCGAGGGGGCGACTCCTAAAGAGGGGCCTTCGGCGGGAATTACCATCGCGATCTCCATCCTGTCTCTCCTCACAGAGATCCCCGTCAGCAAGAAAGTCGCTATGAGCGGCGAAATCACTTTGAAAGGCAAGGTTCTTCCCGTCGGCGGGGTCAAAGAGAAGCTTCTGGCCGCGCATAGAGAAGGCATCCGGGAAGCCATCTTGCCCTTGGACAACAAGCCCGACCTCAAGGACCTTCCCAAAAACATCAGCCAAGATATGAAAATACACTTAGTTGAGAACATGGAAGAGGTCTTGAAAATCGTCTTGACCAAAGAGCTGGTTCAAAGGCCCAAGAGAAAAAGGGCTAAAGCTCCTGAGGTTAGGGATGCGGCCGAGCCGAAAGGGGAGTCCGAGGCTTCTAAAGAGCCCCAGATAACTCACTGATTATAATATAAATATAAGCTATTTGGCAGTTTTTTTTGATCTTAGAGAAGACTCATAAGGCGAAAAAAATCGTCCTGGTGAGCGGTCCGCTCACGGGAACTCGTCTAACGAGGATAGATCGATTATCAATCATTGAGAGGTGAGCTATGAAAGAAAAAGAAGAGTACAGCCTCATCGACCTGGAAGGGAAGGAGATCAAAGAGTTGCTTAAGGTCTCTACCCAGATGGCTGTGCCCGAAGAAGAAATCGACAAATCGAGCAAACACAACCTGATCTTTAAGATTCTGGAGGCGCAGGCCAAGAAGAGCGGCCTGTTGTTCTCGGAGGGCGTCCTCGAATGCCTCGACGACGGGTTTGGTTTCTTGAGGGCACCAGAATTCAGCTATTTGCCCAGCCAAGATGACATTTATGTCTCTCCGTCCCAGATCCGGAAGTTCCAGTTGCGGACCGGTGATACGATTTCCGGTATCGTCCGGCCGCCCAAGAACGGCGAAAAATACTTTGCCCTCATCAAGATAGAGGCCATCAATTTTGCCCATCCCGACATTGTTATCGAGGAGAGGCGGAATATCCATTTCGAACAGCTGACGCCTCTATACCCGCATGAGATGATCAAACTCCAGGATGGGAACCCCAAGAACCTGAACGCCCGCATCATGGAGCTCATGACACCGATCGGCAAAGGGCAGCGCGGGCTGATCGTCTCGCCGCCGAGGGCCGGCAAAACGACACTCCTCAAGACGATTGCCAAATCCATCGAGAAAAATCATCCCGAAATCTTTCTGATCGTATTGCTCGTCGCCGAGCGCCCAGAAGAAGTCACAGATTTTCAGCGGAGCGTCAGCGGAGAAGTCGTCGCCTCGACGTTTGATGAGCCGCCGGCTCGCAACGCCCAGGTGGCCAACATCGTCTTGGAGAAGGCCAAGAGGCTCGTCGAAATCAAACGGGATGTGGTTATCCTGCTGGACAGCATCACCCGGCTGGCCCGGGCCCACAACGCGATTATTCCGCCCTCCGGAAAAGTCCTGTCCGGAGGAATCGATGCCAATGCCCTTAATAAACCCAAGAAATTTTTCGGCTCGGCCCGCAAGATCGAGGAAGGAGGAAGCCTGACGATTATCGCCACAGCCTTGATCGATACCGGCAGCCGCATGGACGAGGTCATCTTTGAAGAATTTAAGGGCACGGGCAACCTCGAGATCAATCTCGACCGCCGGCTCGTTGATAAACGAGTCTTTCCCGCCATGGATATTAATCGTTCGGCGACCCGCAAGGAAGAGCTCCTTATCGAGGAAGGCGAGCTGAATAGAATTTGGATCTTAAGAAAAGTCCTCAGCCAGCTCGGGGAAGTCGAGGCTATGGAGCTTTTAATCGATAAGATATCTAAAACGAAGACCAATCAGGATTTCTTAAACGCCATGAGCAAAGGCCTGTAAGTTCAATTGCCCTAAGCGCAACTTTTTTTATAGAGGGGGAACCCGCTGGCCAGGCTGAATTTAATCTTTTCGATAATCCTACTCAATATCTAGACCTAAAGAACGGCTTTTTCACAAAGCCTGGGGCTTTAAATCATTCACATTTTTAATGAGGGCCCTATCTAATTGAAAATAAGATATATATGGGATATTTAGAAAATGGGTCGCATAAGATATATTATGTCAACTAAATAGGGAATATTTTTGCATCTTTCAATAAGGTAACATGATTGCGAAACGCACCTCCCTGACGGGTAATGCTGTGATAGATTACTCGTCTGACCTAAATTTCATAAGGAGGTGCGCAGTTGTATTTTATCGGTGTGGACCACCACAAGCAA
>Ga0315268_10002548_pt1 | contig 20489 bp, 20 predicted proteins | sample C1_top_MG_FD_204535 | JGI IMG/M metagenome (GOLD analysis project Ga0315268, IMG submission 204535) | Sediment microbial communities from Yellowstone Lake, YNP, Wyoming, USA - C1_top | ecosystem: Environmental > Aquatic > Freshwater > Lake > Sediment | place: USA: Wyoming | collected 2017-08-01
GACGGAAACGGCAGACGACGACGCGGCGGCGGGCGCGTTCCGCTCGCCCCCCGCGGCGAGCAATCGGTACGGTCCCGGCGGCGATGTGACTTTCGGCCCCTCGATCCATGCGCCCTTGCGCATGGATCGAATTCGGCCCCGCCACGCATAATTGGCTCGAACATGCTCACCCGGACCCGGAGTTCTGATGCACACCGTCATTGACAGAGCCCAGCTTTCGCCGAACGTGACCCGCCTGGTGGTCGAAGCGCCGCGCATCGCCGAGATCCGCAAGCCCGGCCAGTTCGTCATCGTCCACCGCGCTCCGGGAGCGGAGCGGATTCCGCTCACGATCGCCGATGCCGATCCCGCCAGCGGCACGATCACGCTGGTCATCCAGGCCGTGGGCAAGAGCACGGAGGACCTGGTTGCCCTCCGGCCCGGCGAAGCGATCGCCGACATTGCCGGCCCCCTGGGCCGGGCCACCGAGCTGCTGGATCACGGGCGGGCCGTCTGCGTGGGCGGCGGCGTCGGAACGGCCGTCGTGTACCCGATCGCGGTCGAGCTCGCCGCCCGCGGGGTCGAGGTGATCAGCGTGATCGGCGGCCGCTCGAAGGAGTGGGTCATCTTCGAGGATGAGCTCAGGCGCGCGGGCCAGGTGATCACCTGCACGGACGACGGGAGCTACGGACGCCACGGCTTCGTCACTGACGCGCTCCGGGACGTGATCGAGGCGGGCGGCGTGGACGCGGTCTACGCGGTGGGCCCTGTCCCGATGATGCGCGCGGTCGCCGAGCTGACCCGGCCGTACGGCGTCCCGACCTTCGCCTCCCTCAACGCGATCATGCTGGACGGAACCGGGATGTGCGGCGGCTGCCGTGTCGCGGTGGGCGGCAAGACCGTCTATGCATGCGTCGACGGGCCCGAGTTCGACGCGCACCAGGTCGACTTCCGCGAGCTCGCCGATCGGCTGGGTACGTATCGGGACTTCGAGGCGCACGCGCTCGAGGTGGCCCACCGTCGGGCGGCAGAGAGAGAGGAGGCGCCGCTCCACGCGCCCGAGGGAGGCTGTCTGATCCCGGGTCTCGCGACGGCTGCGGAGCGACAGGAGGCCGCCGTCGCCGCCGGGGAGCGCCTCGCATGACCGATCATCGGACCCCGGCCCCCGAGACCGGGGACCCGGGCGCGTTCCACGACGATTCGGCATTCACCCCGGCATTCGATCATCCGCTCTCGGCGAAGGAGCGGATGACCATCGATCGCGCCCACATGCCGGAGCAGGACGCGCTCCTGCGGGCGGCCAACTTCCGCGAGGTGAACCTGGGCTACTCGCAGCAGCTGGCGATGCTGGAGGCGGAGCGCTGCATCCAGTGCAAGAACCCGGTCTGCATCGACGGCTGCCCCGTGCGGGTCAACATCCCGCTGTTCATCGAGCGACTCCGCGTCGGGGACCTGGAGGGCGCCGCGGCGTCGCTCCTCGACGACAATGCGCTCCCCTGCGTCACCGGACGCGTCTGCCCCCAGGAGATCCAGTGCGAGGCCCGCTGCATCCGCGCCAAGAAGGGCGCGTCGGTCGCGATCGGGTCGCTGGAGCGCTTCGTGGCCGACTGGGCGATGGCGCACCAGGACCGGCCGAAGGCGGCCGCCACGACTCCGTCCGGTCGCTCGGTGGCCATCGTCGGCTCCGGCCCGGCCGGCCTGACGGCCGCCGGCGAGTTGATCAAGAAGGGGCACGACGTCACGGTCTTCGAGGCGTTCCACGCGGCCGGCGGCGTCCTTACGTACGGGATCCCCGAGTTCCGGCTTCCCAAGGACATCGTCCAGCAGGAAGTGAACCGGCTGGTCGCGTCGGGCGTGAAGATCGAGACGAATGCGATCATCGGCCGGACGTACGCCCTGCGAGAGCTGCGCGAGCGCTTCGACGCCGTCTTCCTCGCGGTGGGTGCCGGCCTGCCGGTCTTCATGAACGTGGCGGGCGAGAACTACAAGGGCGTCTACTCGGCCAACGAGTACCTGACGCGCGTCAACCTGATGGGCGCCTGGAACCCCGAGTCGGACACGCCGGTCCTGCGGGGCCACCGGGTGGTGGTCGTCGGCGGCGGGAACGTCGCCATGGACTCGGTCCGGACCGCGAAGCGGCTGGGCGCTGACGAGGCGACGATCGTCTACCGGCGCGGCATGGCCGAACTCCCCGCGCGCGTGGAGGAGGTCCACCACGCAGAGCAGGAAGGGATCCGCTTCGAGCTCCAGGTCGCGCCGCTCGAGGTGATCGGCGACGAGAACCGCTGGGTCACCGGCATCCGGTGCATCCGGATGGAGCTGGGCGAGCCCGATGCGTCCGGCCGGCGGCGCCCGATCCCGATCGAGGGTTCCGAGTTCGTCATCGATTGCGAGATGGTCGTGGTGGCGATCGGGACGCGCTCGAACCCGCTGCTGACCGCGTCCGAGCCGGACCTCGCGCTGAACCAGGCGGGCTACATCGTCACCGACGAGCACGGGATGTCGTCGCTGCCGGGCGTGTTCGCCGGCGGCGACATCGTGCGCGGGGCGGCCACCGTCATCCTCGCGATGGGCGACGGCAAGCGCGCCGCCGCCTCCGTGGACGCGTGGCTGCGCGGGGAGTACCCGCCCGTGGAGGAGCCGCGCGTCGCCGTGTCGACCGCGGCGCGGAGCTAGAGCGAGCGGGGCAGCTACAACCCCCGGGGCCGCGCCGCGTCCAGCTTGTCGGTGATGTAGCGGGTGACCTGGTCCGCCGAGATCCGCTCCTGGGTCATCGCGTCGCGATCGCGGACGGTGACGTTGCCGTCATCAAGCGAGTCCACGTCCACGGTCACGCACCACGGGGTCCCGATCTCGTCCTGCCGCCGGTAGAGCTTGCCGATCGCGGCCGTGTCGTCGTAGACCGCCATGGTCTGGCGTTTGAGGTCGTCCTTGATGCGGTGGCAGAGTTCCACGATCTCGGGCCGCTTCTTGAGAAGCGGCAGCACGGCGACCTTGTAGGGCGCCAGGTCCGGGTGGATCCCCAGCACGACCCGCTTTTCGCCGCGGACCTCCTCCTCGCGATAGGCGTCAATGAGGAACGTGAACGCGGCCCGGTCGGCGCCGGCGGCCGTCTCCACGACCCACGGGATGAAGTGCTCCTCGGTTGCCGGGTCGAAGTACTCCAGGTTCTCGCCGGAGACCTTCGCGTGGTTGCCCAGGTCCCAGTCACCGCGGTTGTGGATCCCCTCCAGCTCCTTCCAGCCGAACGGAAAGCGGTACTCGACGTCGATCGCCTTCTTCGCGTAGTGCGCCAGCTCGTCGGGCGCGTGCTCGCGGAAGCGCAGGCGTGAGCGGGTCACGCCGTACGCCTCGTACCAGGCCATGCGCTTGGGCAACCACTCTTCGAACGCCTTCGCGGCGCCGTCGCCCGGGCGGACGAAGTACTGCATCTCCATCTGCTCGAACTCGCGCATCCGGAACACGAAGTTGCCCGGGCTGATCTCGTTGCGGAAGCTCTTCCCGATCTGGGCGATCCCGAACGGGAGCTTCTTGCGGGTCGATTCCCTGACGTTCTTGAAGTTGACGTAGCTGCCCTGGGCGGTCTCAGGGCGGAGGTAGACGATCGCCGCCTCCTCCTCCACTGGCCCCATGTACGTCTTGAACATCAGGTTGAAGCGGCGAGGCGCGGAGAGCTTCCCGCCGTCGGACGGACAGGCCAGCTTCAGGCGCTCGACGATGTCGGGGGCGGCGATGTCAGTCTGGGTCAGCGCCTCGGTGCCTGGAAGCTCGTCGAGCCGGTAGCGCCGGCGGCAGGACGCGCACTCCACGAGGGGGTCGCTGAACGACCCGACATGGCCCGAGGTCACCCAGACCTGCGGATGCATGAGGATTCCGGCGTCCAGGCCAACCACGTCGTCGCGTTCCTGAACCATGGCCCGCCACCAGGCGCGCTTGACGTTGTTCTTCAGCTCCACGCCCAGCGGCCCGTAGTCCCAGACGGCGTTGATGCCGCCGTAGATCTCCGACGAGGGGAAGACGAAGCCGCGCCGCTTCGCCAGGCTGACGATGACGTCGAGGTTCGCCACCGCCGGCGCGACGGCGTTTGGGTCGGGCTGGGGATCAGTCACGGGATGCAACTCCACGAGGGGCCCGCGCGTGGCATGCGCGGACGGGAGGACGGTCCCGTGGATCGTACCAGACGCTCGCGCCGCCGCCGGCCGCCCCATAGCCGGCCTTGACCTCCTCGAGGAAGCGCCGCGAGCGCGTGTCGCGCTCCATGACATGGCGGACGAACGCACCGAGCCGCTCCTCCACCTCGCGCTCCACCGCGGGCGGCAGGCGGAGCCCCGCCAGCGCCTCGACGTCCATCCGCTGATATGCCTTGAGCACCTTGAGCGCCTCGGTCGAGAGCCCGGCAGTCATCGTCGAGGGGCCGGCGTGATCGGCGCACAGCACGCCGCCGAGCGCGGGAACCCAGCGGACGGCATCATCCGGGGCAAGCAGCCGGTCGCACTCGACGCACCGGTCCACCTCCGGCCGGACGCCGAGCTCGTCGCAGAGCCGCATCTCGAACCACCGGGCGACCCGCGCTGGCGCCATCCCGGCATCGAGCAGCTCGTACGTGCGCCGCAGGAGCAGGTAGACCGGCAATGCCGCGTGCCGCTCCTCCAGCGAGCGCTCGGCGAGCTCCGCGCAGTACCAGGCGGTGGCAGTCACCTCGAGCCGGTCTCGCAGGCCGAGCCACGTGTGCTGCATCGTGACCTGGGTGACGACATCGAAGGTGCGCCCCTTGACCAGCTGGACGCGCAGCTCCGCGAGCGGCTCCAGGGCTCCGCCGATGCGGCTCGTCGGCCGCCGGATCCCCTTCGCGATGGCCTTGATCTTGCCGAGCTCCGGGGTGAGGAGCGTCAGGATCCGGTCCGCCTCGCCGAAGTCGAAGCGCGAGAGGACGATCGCATCGGTGACATAGAGGCGACGGCCGGGCACGCCCGCACGGTACCATCCGCCCGCGCCGACGACACGGGCTCCATTCGTGAAGCGGGAGGCGAGGTCGCACGCTCCACCTCCGGCCGGCAGCGAGCGGCTGCGTTCGAGGTTGCTATCATCCTGATCGTGCCCCCCTCCGCCACGCCCCTCGACATCCCGGAGCTCATCGGCGCCGTGGAGTCCGAGATCCTCAACCTCGTCGTGGACCGCGACCCCACCACCCACGGGATGTACGAGATGGTCCGCTACCACATGGGACTCGACGGCTCCGGCTCGTCCGGCAAGCGGCTTCGGCCCCTCCTCGGGCTCCTTGCGTTCGCCTCGATCACCGGTACCTGGGAACGCGCGCTCCCGGGCGCGGCAGCGGTGGAGCTGGGCCACAACTTCAGCCTGATCCACGACGACATCGAGGACGGCGACCGCGAGCGTCGCCACCGGGCCACCCTGTGGACGGCGCACGGGATCCCGCAGGCGATCAACACCGGCGACGCCGTCTTCGTGCTGTCGCGGATCGCGCTCCACCGGCTGACGGCACTGGGCTTCTCCGACGCGAAGGTCCTCCGCCTCATGCGCCTCTACGACGACACGTGCCTGGCGCTGTGCGAGGGCCAGTACATCGACATCTGGACCGGCGAGCACGACACGACGATGACCGTGGAGCTCTACTTCGACATGATCGGGCGCAAGACGGCCGCGCTGATCTCGGCGAGCATCGAGGCCGGCGCGCTCCTCGCCACGGACGACGAGGCGGTGATCGCCCGCTACCGGCAGTTCGGCTGGGCCCTCGGCCTCGCGTTCCAGCTCAACGATGACCTGCTGGGGATCTGGGGCCAGGAGCAGGCCACCGGCAAGGAGCCGTCGGACCTCGCGAAGCACAAGAAGACGCTGCCGGTGATCTACGCGCTGGAGCACGCGGCGCCCGACGATCGGGCCCGCCTGCTGGCGTTCTACGCCGACCCGGCTCCCACGGCCGACCAGATCGCGGAAGCGATGGCGATCGTCGACCGGACCGGCGCGCGGGAATACACGCGCGGCGAGGCCCGGCACTGGCGCGACGAGGCGATCTCGGAGCTCGACGCGGCCGGGGTCGTCCAGCCGGAGGCGCGCGAGAAGCTCACGCAGATCATGCGCAGCGTCATCTCCGCGTGAGCGGGGGCCCGCGACCCGCCCGCTGATCAGCGGTCGGCGTCGTCGGCCGCGTCGTCGCCTGCGGCAGGCGGGCGCTCCCGCACGGCGAGCACCTTGCCGGCCCGCCGGCCGTCCGTTGTCTCCACCGTCAGGGTCAGCTGACCGACGCGGATCTGGTCGCCCGGCTTCGGGACGCCCCCGATCCGGTGGAACAGGAGCCCACCGAGCGTGTCGTACTCCTCCCGGTCTTCGAGGAGCGCGTCCACATCCAGGTCGTCCCACAGCTCGCCGAGCTCGTCGACCGAGGCGCGCCCGTCGATCCGGGCCTGGTCGTCGCCCAGGCGGACGACCATGGGCTCCTCTTCGTCATACTCGTCCTGGATCTCGCCGACGATCTCCTCCAGGAGGTCCTCGATCGTGACGAGCCCTGCCGTGCCGCCGTACTCGTCGAGGACGACCGCGAGATGGACCTTCCGGCGCTGAAGCTCGTGCAGGAGGTCGTCGATCGTGATCGACTCCGGGACGAAGACCGGCGTCCGCAGGAGCGCACGGATGGGCGGTGGATCGGCGGATGCCTCCTTGAGGAACGGCAGAAGGTCCTTCGCGTAGAGAATCCCGACGACCTCGTCGACGGACCGTTCCCAGACCGGCAGGCGGCTGTGACCCTCGGCGATGATCCGGTCCACGGCCTCCTCGAACGTCCCGTCGACCTCGAGGCCGACGATGTCGGTCCGCGGCACCATCACCTCGTGGACACGGCGCTCGCCGAGCTCGATGACCGCGTGGATCATCTGCTCTTCCTCCGCCTCGAGGACGCCCTGCTCGCCGCCGCGCTCCACGATGAGCTTGAGCTCCTCCGCGCTGATCTCCGCCTCCCGGGAGACCTCGGCACCGAGCGCCCCCGTGACCGCGTGGGTCAGCCCGGTCAGAAGGCTGATCACGGGTCCGAGCAGGCGGGCGATGATCTCGACCGGCCTCGAGAGGGCAAGCGCGAAGCGCTCCGTGTGGGCGAGCGCCAGCGTCTTCGGGACCAGCTCGGCGAAGACGATCGTGAAGAGGGCAAGGACGATCGTGACGATGACGAGCGCGATGGCCTGGGCACCATCCCGCAGTGCGTCGACACCCTTGAGGAGCTCTGAGAGGCCGTCGGCGAGGCTGACGGCTGCGTAGGCAGAGGCAAAGAACCCGAGGAGCGTGAGACCGAGCTGCGAAACGGCCAGGAAGCGGCCGGGATCGTCGAGCAGGCGCCGGACCCGCCGGGCGCCGGGGTTCCCCTCGTCGACGAGCTGGTCGACCCGGCTGCGGCGGATCGAGATGAGGGCGATCTCCGAGGCGACGAAGAACCCCTCGAGGAGCGTCAGGACGACGAGCACGCCGACCTGGGCGAGGAGGTCCATCAGCGTCCGGGCGTCGAGGCCGACCCGAGCGGCCGGTCAGTCGGACCGGGCCCGGGCGCCGGGTGCGTGTCTCCCGCGGGTGCCGGCTCGGCGGCCGGCCGGCGGATCTCGCGGATTCGCGCCGGGACACCCACGGCAAGCATGCCTGCAGGGACGTCGCGCGTGACAACCGCACCGGCACCGGTCCTCGCCCCGTCGCCAAGCGTGACGGGGGCGCGCAGCATGGTGTCGACCCCCAGGAAGACTCGCTCCCCGATCTCCGTGTGGTGCTTGGTGACGCCGTCGTAGTTGGCGGTGATCGTTCCCGCGCCCACGTTCGTGCCGGCTCCGACGTGCGCGTCGCCCAGGTAGCTCACGTGGTGCTGCTTGACGCCCCGCTCGAGGCGGCTGTTCTTGACCTCCGCGAAGTTGCCCAGCTCGACGTCCGGCCCGATGGAGCTGCCCGGTCGGAGGTGGCTGAAGGGGCCGATGGTCGTTCCCGCCTCCACCGTGGCCTGCTCCAGCACGCTGGCCACGATGCGGCAGCGGGGCCCCACGGTGCTGTCCAGAAGCCGGCTGCCCGCGCCGATCAGGCTCCCCTCGCCCACCCGGGTGCGGCCCTGCAGGATCACGTTCGGTTCCAGGGTCACGTCGGGCGCCAGCTCGACGTCCGCGTCGACGTACGCCGTCGCCGGGTCGTGCATCGTGACGCCGGCGCGGAGCCAGGCACGGTTGATCCGTTCGCGCAGCATCGCCGTCGCCTCGGCAAGCTGGGCGCGATCGTTGATCCCGTCGAGCGAGCCGTCGTCGGGCGCCTCGTGGGCGACGACGCCCAGCCCGTCCGCCACCGCAAGGTCGACGAGCTGCGTAACGTAGTACTCGCCGGTCGTTGGGGACGGTGTCAGGCGCCCGATCGCCGCCCGGAGCCATGCCGCGTCGAACGCGTAGAGCCCGGCGTTGACCTCGCTGACGGCGAGCTCGTCCGGGGTGGCGTCCTTCGCCTCCACGAGGCGCGCGACCCGGTCCCCGTCGGGCGTCCGGACCACGCGGCCCAGCGCGCCCGGTTCCCACGCCTCGAACGAGACGAGCGCGATGGCGGCGCCGGCCGCGCGGCGACGCTCCAGCACGCTGCTGACGAGGTCTGCCTCGACGAGCGGGATGTCGCCATTGAGGACGACGACCTCGGTCGCGTTGGCGGGGACGGCCGCCAGCGCGGCCCGCACCGCGTCCCCCGACCCGTCGGGACGCTCCTGGAGCGCGAACGTGACGCCGGCCGGGAAGGCGTCGCGGACCGCGGCGGTCGCCGGCGAGTTCACCACGATCGGGTCACAGCCCGTCGAGGTGCGGGCCGCATCCACGACGTAGGCGAGCATCGGCCGCCCGCAGAGCGGGTGGAGCAGCTTCGGGACGGAGGACCGCATGCGCGTGCCGAGTCCACCGGCCAGCACGACCGCCACCGGCCCGGCCGCGCGGGCGGGAACAGGGGCGGCGCCGGCGCCGGGGAAGGCCCGCCGGGCGGTCACGGGAAACTCGGCCGGACGGGGCAACCCGAAGACGCGAGGCGCCCCGGGTCCGGGCGTCCGACGTCCGGCGTGGGTTGTTCAGTGGACATCAGGTGTCCCGGGATCGTAGGCACGGGCACTCGACGGTGTCAAACGCGGCAGACCCGCCGGCGAGCCCGCGGGCACGGGCCGATCAGCCGGCGAGCCGGGCGGTCGCCTCGATCTCCACTCGGCCACCCTTCGGCAGCGCCGCGACCGCGACCGTGGAGCGCGCCGGCGGCGGGTCCGTGACGAAGCGCCCGTAGACGGCGTTGACGGCCGCGAAGTCGCCGATGTCGGCCAGGAAGATCGTGGTCTTCACGACGTCACCGAACGTGAGGCCGGCCGCCTCCAGCACGGCGCCGAGGTTTCGCAGCGCCTGCTCGGCCTGGGCCGCCACGTCCCCGGCAACGAAATCACCGGTCGCGGGATCCAGGCCCAACTGGCCGGAGCAGAAGAGATAGCCGTCGGCACGGATCGCCTGGCTGTAGGGCCCGATCGCGGCGGGAGCATGCGTGGTCGAGATGGCAATGCGGGGCATCAGGCGCCTCCCTGGGCTGGGGTCTCGGTTGGCCGGCCGGGCCCGGCGGAGTCGCCCGGGCCGGCGACGATGATCCGGGTCGCCGCCACAAAGGGCGGCTGCGCACCCGGTGCCACGAGATCGCCCGCGACGAGCGCGTCCCGGACGCGGGTGGCGGCCTCCTCGGCGGCCACGAGCGAAGGATAGAGGACCCAGAGCGTGGGGCCGGAACCGGACTGTCCCACCGGCCGTCCCACGAGCCGCCCGAGGGCGCGGCGGAACGGCACGAGCGCAGGTACGACCGCGGACGTCGCGAGGGCCAGGTCGTTCGCGACCGCGAGGATCCCGGCTCGTTCGGCAAGCTTCGCGGCCGACATCCCGGCGGCCAGCTCGCCGGCCAGGTGGCGCGACGAGGCAAGTGCGGAACCGGGAGTGGGTCGAGCTCCGCTCGCGTGGGCGGCGAACACTGACGCGGTGGACACCGCCAGCCGGGGCGTCACGAGCAACACGGCCGGCGTCGGGCCGCGTGGCGCGGGGAGCGGCGTCACGAGCTCGCCGCGCCCTTCCACCACCGCCCAGCCGCCCGCCAGGAAGAACGGCACGTCGGAGCCGAGACTCGCCGCGGCCGTCGCGCGGTCCGCGGGCGCGAGGGCGTCCACGACGCCCCACGCCTCGAGCGCTCCGTCGAGGGCCGCGGCGGCGTCGCTGCTCCCGCCAGCAAGGCCGGCCGCGACCGGGATCCGCTTCTCCAGCCGGGCGGCCAGCGCGGGCAACGGCGCGTCGATGCCCCGCGCGCGGCAGGCCGCCCGCGCCACGCCGATCGCGCGCACGACGAGGTTGCGGTCGAGCGGGCCCAGGTCGGGCACCGGGGCGCCGGTCACGTGCAGGCGGTCGCGGGGCGCGAAGGCGGGAGCGAGGGAGAGCCGATCGGCGAGCTCGAGCAGGACCATCACCGAGTGAAGCGCATGGAAGCCATCCTCGCGCCGGCCGACGACGGCGAGGGTCAGGTTCAGCTTGGCTGGCGCCAGGCGGATGACCGGCGTCACGCGGCGCAACGCGTCGCTCATCGCGCGCAGCTCACGGTCGGACGACGGCGGCGCCGGGGCCGGGATCGTCCGTGTCGAGGCCGGGATCTTCCGCGCCACCGAGGTCGGCCTCCGGGGGCTCCATGGGCGAGGTGCGACGGCCCCGGTGGTCCGGCGGCAACGGCCCCAGCGCCCCGAGAAGGCCGATCCAGTCGGTGACCGCGAGCGTCTGCGGACGCCGGTCGCCGGCGATTCCGGCCGCCGCGAGCGCCGCGTCGACCCGCTCCTGGCCCACCGGCAGCTGCCGGCCCAGGACGTTCCGGAGCATCTTCCGGCGCTCGCGGAAGCCTGCCTGGACCAGCCGCCACAGGTGGTCCTCCATCCCCGGCGGAAGGTGCCCCAACCAGTCGGCAGGTCGCACGTCCAGGGCGAGGATCGCCGAATCGACCGCCGGGGCAGGCTCGAAGGCGTCCCGCGGGACGAGCCGGACCAGCGAGGCGGCCGCGTGGTACTGCACGAAGACCGAGAGGTAGCTCATGGAACCGGGGCGTGCGGCGACGCGCTCGGCCACCTCCCGCTGGACCATCAGGATGCAGTGCTCGGGGCGTGGCTCGGCGCCCAGCAGCCGGTGCAGGATCGGGCTGGTCACGTGGTATGGCAGGTTCGCGACCACGTCGAACGGAGGGGCGAGGAGCCCCGGCAGGTCCGCGTCGAGGATGTCCGCGGCGACGAGCCGCAGCGAGCCCGGCGGATTCGGGGTCGGCGGGCGGGGTCCCTCGGCGGCGGCGGCGATCTCGGGCTCGAATGCCGTGGCGAGGTGCTCCACCATCCCGCGGTCCAGCTCGACCGCGGTCACGGCGGCGCCAGCCTCGAGCAGGCCGCCGGTGAGGATCCCCAGGCCGGGCCCGATCTCGAGGACCGTCCGGCCCGGCGATGCGCCCGCGGCGTCGAGGATCGACTCGAGCACGTCGACGTCCGTCAGGAAGTTCTGGCTGAATCGGCGCTGCGGGCGGAGGCCGGCTGCGCGGAGCGTGCGCCGCACGGCCGCCGGATCCAGCCGGGCCGTGCTCACCGGGCGCCCCGCCGGGCCGGGGAGCCACCCGCGTCGCCCGTCGCGTCGCGCGCGGCATCGCGCTCGGCGGCGAGCGCGGCCGCATAGGTTCGTGCCGCGGCTCCGCGCCGGGGCGGCCGTCGCGTGTCGGGAGCACCGGCCGGGCGGACCAGCGGCCAGGCTGGCCGCGCCCCGAGCTCGCTGCCCGCGCGCTCCCCGGCCATGAACCGGTGCCAGCCGGCCGCCCCGATCATCGCCCCGTTGTCCGTGCAGAGGCCCGGCCGCGGCACGAAGAACGGCAGGCCGCGGGCCGTCGCGCCTGCTGCGATCCGCGCCCGGAGTGCCTCGTTCGAGGCAACGCCGCCGCCGAGCACCACGGCCCGGGCGGCCGTCTCGTCCACCGCGCGCAGCGTCTTGGCCGCCAGCACGTCGACAACCGCCTCCTGGAAGCCCCAGGCCAGCTCGGAGACGCGCGACGGGTCCAGCCGGCCCCCGGCCTCGCCGCCGGGCTGGCCGGCCTCCGCCAGCTCCCCCTCTACCTGGCGACGGAGGGCGGTCTTCAGTCCGGAGAAGCTGAAGTCGTACGTGTCGCGCAGCCAGGCGCGCGGGAGGACCGCGTCGCGGCGACGCGCGTCCGCCGCCGCTGCCGCGATCGCCGGTCCGCCCGGGTATCCGAGACCCAGCAGGCGGCCCGCCTTGTCGAACGCCTCGCCGGCGGCGTCATCGACGGTCTCGCCGAGAAGCCGGTACGCCAGGTGGTCCCGCATCTCGATGAGGAACGTGTGCCCACCGGACACGACGAGCGCCACGAGCGGAAACGGCGGCGCCGGGCGCTCCGGCTCGTCCGGGTCCAGCAGCCACGCGGCATACAGGTGCCCCTCGAGGTGGTTGACGCCGACGAGCGGGCGCTCGTGCGCCCATGCCAGCGCCTTCGCGAACGAGATGCCCACGAGCAGCGAGCCGGCCAGGCCGGGACCGGCGGTCACGGCGATCCCGTCGACCTCGGGGATCGTGACGCCAGCGGTCCCGAGGACCTCGGCCAGCGCCGGGACGATCCAGCGCACGTGCGCCCGCGCGGCGAGCTCGGGCATGATCCCGCCTGCCGGGGCGTGGAGCGCGACCTGGCTGGCCACTGCCTGGGCGACGATCCGGCGTCCGCCCACCACGAGCGCGACCCCGGTCTCGTCGCAGGACGACTCGATCGCCAGGATGAGGGTCTCGCGGCGGCTCACCGCGCGGCTCCGGCCGCCGGCGCGTCGGGCGGCTCCGGGTCGGCCAGCGCGACGAGCTCCGCGCCGAGCGCCGCGAGGCGCGCCCGCATGCCCGGGGACTGGAGCGGCTCCGTGGTCATGATCAGCGCATCCTCGTGGTCGTCGCTGTAGTAGCGCGGCCGGATCCCGACCGGCCGGAAGCCGTACTTCTCGTACAGGCGGCGGGCCGGCAGGTTCGAGAGGCGCACCTCCAGGGTGGCCTCGCGGGCGCCGCGGGCGATAGAGAGGTCCAGGGCAGCGACGAGGAGGCGCTCCCCGATCCGCCGGCGACGCCAGGCAGGAGCCACCGCGAAGGTCGTGATATGCGCCTCGTCGACCATCAGCCAGATCCCGGCATAGGCGACCACCTCGCGCCCGATCCGGACCACGAGGTAGTGGGCCAGCTTGTTCGTCTCCAGCTCCGCCTGGTAGGCGTGGGCCGGCCACGGCGTCGTGAAGCTGGCGCGCTCGATCTCCTGCACGGCCGGCAGGTCGTCGAACGTCATCGGCTCGATGACGAGCCTCACGGGCGGGCGGGCGACCACGTCGTCCCGGCCTCCTCACCGACGACCGCCGCCATTCCGCGCGGCAGGGAGACGTACTCGGGCACCACGCGCGCCGGGTCGTCAGCGTCGCCCGCGGCAAGCCGGGCCGCGCCAAGCCGAAGCAGCGTCCCCGGGAGCTGGTCCATGGCAGACTCGCCGCGCGCCAGCGCCTCGTCCGGGGCGCGCCCCGCGAGATCCACCGCCACCACGACGGCCCCCGCCGGGAGCTCGGGCAGGTCGGCGCCGGTTGCCAGCTGCGTCCCACTCCGCGTGACGACGTAGCGGTCGGCCGGGCCGGCCGGAAGCAGCAGGACGAGGCGGCCCGGGTCCGTCTCGGGATCCGCCGCCGCGACCGCGGCCAGAAGCGCGGCCCCGCTCCCGAGCGCCACCAACGGCCGGCCGAACGCAACCGCGAGTGCCTTCGCGGTGGCCAGCCCGACCCGCAGCCCGGTGAACGAGCCGGGGCCGGTCCCGACGACGATCCCGGCCACGCCCGCGAGCGCCCGCCGATCCAGCCCACGGCCGTCGAGGAGCGCCTCCAGCCTGGGGAGCAGCTCCTCGACGTGGCGATGGCCTGCTCGCCACGTGTCGGCCGCGAGCAGCGTCCCATCGCAGGTCCCGAGGGCCAGCACGACCCGGGATGTCGCGGTGTCGATCGCGAGCAGGAGCCCGTCTGCGCGGTCCGCCGTCACGTCAGTGCCTCGAGGAGCCGGGCGTGGCGCGCGTCGGTCGCCCGGCAGGCAAGCGACCGCGGGTCGTCGCCGGATCCGTCGAGCCGGATCTCCAGCCGGCCGGCCGGCAACGCGGTCCCAAGGCGCTCGGCCCACTCGACCACCGTGACCCCGTCCGCGCGCCGCTCGTCGAGGAGGCCCGCGCCAAGCGCGTCCTCGGGGCCGGCGAGGCGATAGCAGTCGAGGTGGAAGAGTGGCAGGCGTCCCTCGTGCTCCGCGATGAGGACGAAGGTCGGCGAGCTGACGAGATCGACCACCCCGAGGCCCCGGGCGACGCCGCGGGCGAGCTCGGTCTTGCCGGCCCCAAGCGGCCCGCTGAGCGCGATCACGTCGCCAGCCGCCGCGGCGGCCCCGAGGCGCTCGCCGACGGCACGCGTGGCGGCAGGGTGCGGCGAGAGCAGCCGGAGCTCCGGCAGGGCGGCGGGCATTCGCAGAGCCTACCCGTTGGCGACGGGGACGGCGAACCGCTCCAGCTCGCCGATCGGGATCGCCACCGTCCGGCCGTCGTCGAGGGCCACGAGCCCGGTCTCGACCGTGATGCCCCCGCGGACGCGACGGATCCCGCCGGGCCCCAGCCAGCGGCCCTCGCTGCCTACTTCGGGACCGCCGCGGACGACGACGCGGCCCGGCTCCGGAAGCGGCAGGTCGCGATCCGCCGGGATGAGGAGGAGCGGCGGGTCGCCGGCCAGCCCGACCATGGCACCGGAGGCGGCATCGAGCACGGCACGCACGGCTGCGGCGAGCGGCCGGCGCAGGTAGCCACCCAGGACCAGGACCCCGAACGGCGCCAGGCGGTGCAGGCCGCCCTGCTGGCGGGCGGACGACGCGGCGAGGTCGCGCCGCTCCCGCTCGGCGAGCGATCCGACGACCGCGCCATGGATCCCCATGGCCCGCGCGCGTGCCAGCGCCTCGGCATCGACGCGGCCCTGCAGGACGACTACCGCCCCCGCCAGGGCGACGTCGAGCGCGATGCGAGGATCGGAGTCCTCGGGCAGGACGATGAGGCGGCCCGAGTGGGGCTCCCCCAGCAGCTCGGTCGCCACGAGGCCGGGACCGTCGGTCTGCAGCACGAGCGCGACGCCGGGCTCCACCTCCAGGACATGGCCGTCGGCCGGTGCGTGCAGGCGGTCCGGATGCGGGCCCGTCGCCAGGCGGCGCCGGCCGCCATGTTCGAAGAGGAACTCGCCGGCCGGCGCGCCGGTTCGGCGACCGGCCCGCGCGTGCTCGCCGGGCAGCCACGTGCCGGGCAGCGGCGTGCCCTGGTCCACGCCGCCCCGCGGGGCGAGCGCCTCCACCAGCCGGGGGTCCCGGATCCGTTCGGCCACCACTTCGCCCGCCTGGACGGCGTCGCCGACCACCGCGGTCACGCGGTCGCCGGGCTGCAGCTCGAGGCGGATGCGCGGCCGTGGCACGAGAAGCGCCCGAGCCGGCACGAGCTCCAGTGCGTCCGTCACGTGTCGTGCTCCGGCCAGAGTGCGCGTTCCCAGGTCCCCAGCAGCTCGCGCCGACGATCGGCCCGCTCCGGGAGCCGGAGCGGGATATCCCGCAGATCCAGCAGCAACCCGGCGAGGCCGCCGCTGACGGCCACCCGGAAGCGGCGGCCTCGCGGGCCGAGCTCGGGCGTTCCACGGAAGGCCAGCTCGGCCGTGCCGTTCACGCCGGGCGGCAGGTCCACGAGCGTGAGGCCGCCGGCCACCAGGTCGACCTCGGAGCGCGCCCCGCCGGCTTCCAGGACCAGCTTTCCGGCAGCACGGTTCGGCCGCAGGCCACGGGGCGTCACGATGGTTCCGAGCGGCAGGAGCAGGTCGCCGACGAGGTCGGCGAGGACAGCGTCCCGTTCCGCGTCGTCGGCGATCATCCCGATCGGGCCGAGCAGGCGCGCATGGTCGATGGCCACCTGCACGGCACCGGGACGGCGGACCACGTCGGCAACGACGTGGGCCGCGGCGGGAGCCGGGACGGCGGACCACGCCCCGCCCGCCCCGATCACGAGATCGACACCGCCGACCCCCAGGACCGGGTCCGTGGCCGCGAGCAGACGCTCCACGGCCGCGCGGAGAGCAGCTCCCCGCAGGAGTGCGCCGTCCCCGTCAAGGTCGCTCCACGGCGCGATGGCCAGCTCCGCGAGCCGGTCGCGGAGCCGCGCCCGGTCCAGGCCCAGGGTGAACCAGTGATCGACCCGATCGATAGACCCGGGGCGATCCATCCGGAAGAGCGCCGCGCCGGGCACCTCGACAACGCGCACCGTGGCGGCGATCCCGCCGTCGTCCGCCGGGGCCGGTGAGGCGACCACGCGCGCTGCACCCGCGACGCCGATCTCGAGGATCTCGACCCGGAGCGCAAGGACCCGCGCCAGCGACCCGGCGGCGGCGGCCAGAGCGCGGCGGCTGTCGTCGGGACGGCTCCGGGCGGCGGCGAGCGCCGCGCGGAGCGCCGAGGCAGCCAGATCGCCGGGTGCGCCGGTCGGTGCCGGGAGCCTGGCGAGGACCGGAGTGCCCCAGGCGTCGAGCAAGGGCGCCTCGGGGACGGGGCCTGCCAGGAGGATTCGCAGGCCGGGCCGCCGGGCGGCGATCCCGGCCGCGGCGACCGCGAGCCCCGCGGCAAGGTCGCGCTCGTCCGCGTCGGGCGGGTCGGCGACCCCGACGAGCAGCGCTGCCACGCCGGGGCGCGTGGCGAGCCGGGTGAGCTCGAGCGGGTCGGTCCGCTCTGCACTGCCGGCGACGACGTTCCATCCGGCACCCACCGCGGCCTCCTCCAGCCGGGCGCGCGTTCGCTCCGTGGCGGCGATGATGGCGAGGGTCTCGGCAGGCACGCTCGAGGCAGCGAGCCGGGGCCAGGCAGGTGGCGGCTCGGTCCCCTCCCCGGTGCCGGTTCCCCGGACGCCCGCGATGGCCGCGGCACGGGCCGGGTCCGCGGACCGGAACCGGTCAACGAGCACGCCGAGGAGTGCCTCCGGGCTGCCGCCGGCGGGGAGCGCCGTGGCCGCCAGGAGGCGCCAGCGGTCGTCGACACGTCCGACGAGCGCGCCGGCGAGCGTTGCCGTCCCATGGTCCAGCGTGAAGAAGGCAGGCTGGCGGTCGTCGACGAGCCACCCGACCATCGGCCCGTCCGGTGGGGACCCGTCCGGGGTCGATGCGGGCCGGGCAGCGACGGAGAGCTCGGCCGTCCCCGGCTTCACGAGGCTCACGCGTCCCAGACCGACTCCTCGTCCAGCTCCTCGAGCCGATCGATCAGCTGCTCGATCCCGACCTCATCCGCGAGCAGCGCGCTGGCGGGAGCGCTGCCGCCCCCGAAGAGCTGGCGCAGCACCGGGTCGAAGAACGTCATCGCGCTGCCGGCCAGCCCGCCGTCCGGCATGCTCGCGTGGAGGAAGAGGACGGCGGGCCCGGTCATGCCGCGGAGCTGGATCTCGCGCGCCACCTCTTCAACGAGAGCGGCGCGCTGCTCGTCGCCGGGGAGGAAAGGGAAGGTCACGCGAGCGTTCCGGCCGGCGGTGTCGCCGCAGCCGTCAGCGCCAACCGGAATACGTCACATACGTTGCCGCCCCGGCGCTTGATCGCTCCGGCGACTCCCGTCGCCATCCGGAGGCTGGTGCTGGCTGGGCTCACGATCGCGTCCACCTCGAGGTCGCAGATGTCGCCGTTCCGAAGCGCGATGTCTGCCATGGCCCCCGGTCCTGCGTGAGCGTCCGAATACCGACCGCCTCGGCCGGCGCAGTGTACACCCGGGGTAGGCGCACAGCCATCGCGGCGACCACCTCCCAGCTGATCGTGGTGCGCTCCCGCGCCAGCTCGTCGGCAGTGATCCGGTCGCCACCCTGCTCGCCGAGAAGGACGAACTCATCGTCGGGCGTGACGGGCGGCCCCGGCACGTCGGTGACGTCGGCCATCACGGCGTCCATCGCGACCGTCCCCACCAGCGGCACGCGGCCGCCACGCACGAGGGCCGTGGCGCGGTTCCCCAGCGAACGGGTCCAGCCGTCGGCATAGCCCAACGGGAGCGTTGCGATCCGGCTTGCGCGGGCCGTGACAAAGCTGGGCCCGTACCCGACGCCCTCGCCGGAGGGCAGCTCCGCCACCCGCACGGGACGCGCGCGAAGCGAGAGGATGGGCCGCAGCGCCGCGTGGATCCCGGCCGCCGCCGCGCCGACCGAGAGCCCCTCGGGTGCGATCCCGTACAGCGCAAGCCCAACACGGACGCCGTCGAAGACCGGGCGTTCGCCGCCGAAGTACTGCTGCCCCGCGAGGAGGCCGCCCGAGGCGAGCAGGTGGCGGTGCGGGGCCGGCATCCCCGCCCCACCCAGCGCGTCGAGCGCGGCCTCGAAGCGCTCGACCTGGCGGTTGGTCAGGGCGGCATCCCCGGCCGCCTGGAGGTGCGACCAGGCCCCGGCGAACCGGGCGCCGGGCACGTCTGCGAGCGCACGCACCGCGGCAACGGCCTGGTCCGGCGCCAGCCCGTCACGGCCCAGCCCCGTCTCGATCCCCACGTGAACCGCCAGGTCGCCGAGGTGTCCCCGGGCGCGCCGCTTCGCCCGCGCGTAGGCGGCCAGGCCGCGCGGCCAGAGCATGGCGTCGCTGGCCGCCACCGCGATCCCGGCCCGAGCTGCCTCCACGACACCGTCCGGCGGAACCCCGAAAAGGACGAGGATCGGAGCCCGGAGACCTGCCGCGCGGAGCTCGAGCGCCTCGTCGAGCGTGGCGACACAGAGACCGTGGGCGCCGGCGGCCAGCGCGGCGTGGGCCACCGGCACCGCCCCGTGGCCGTACCCGTTCGCCTTGACCACGGCCTCGACCAGCGTGCCGGTCGGGAGCCCTGCGACGATGGCCCGGACGTTCCCCGCCAGTCGCTCCACGTCGATCTCCAGCCATGCCGTTCGCGGCAGCGGTGGGAGTCCGGCAACGCGGAGGCGCTCTTCGATCGGCCGCCGCTCGTCGGTCATCCGGCGGGACGCCCGAAACCGAGGGTGGCGGCGCCCGCACGGCGCGCGGCATCGGCCGTCAGCCGGTGGCGTGCGCGCGCGATCTCGAACGGCAGATCGCCAGCCAGGAGCCCGGCATCGCCGACTCGATGCCGGACGGCCTCGCCGGCCATCCCGTGGAGATGGACGCCGAGGCGCGCTGCCGAATACGGGGCAAGGCCCTGGGCCAGCAGGCCGCCGATCGTGCCTGCCAGGACGTCGCCCGTGCCGCCCGTGGCGAGGGCCGGGTTCTCGAACATCGAGACGGCGGCCGATCCGTCCGGGGACGCGATGACCGTGTGCGCCCCCTTGAGCACGACAACGTGGCCCCAGGCGCGAGCCGCGTCACGCGCCGCGGCCAGCCGGGCGGCATCGTCACCGACGAGGTCCCCGTCGGCGCCCGTCCCGACCCCGCCGGCTGCCCGAAGGCGGCCGAACTCGCCCGCGTGGGGCGTCAGCACGGACGGCCGGATCACGCCCTCCCACCAGCCATCCTCGGCGGCAAGTGACCGGAGGGCCTCCGCGTCGACGACGGCCGGGCTGGCGTCATCCGCGGGGCCTGCCGCGAGGATGCCACGGATCAGCTCGGCGGAGGCGAGGGATGGACGCAACCCGGGGCCGACGACGAGGGCGTCGTGCTCGTGGTCGAGGATCCGCGCCAGGGCCGGCTCCGGGTCAACCTCCTCGACGTCATCCTCGGCGAGCCCGAGCGTTGTCGCCTCGACGACCTTCGCCGCGAAGAGCGGCTGGAGCGACTCGGGCACGGCCAGCGTGACGAGGCCCGTGCCGACCCGGCCCGCCGCCTGGCACACCAGGAGGGCTGCACCGGCGTAGTCAAGTGACCCCGCCACGACGAGCAGCCTGCCGAATGTGCCCTTGTGGCCCCGGGCGGGCCGCTCCGGCAGCAGGAGGCCGGCGCTGCGATCGTCCAGGCGCTCGGCGGTGGGGTGGCCCGCCGCGGCCGGGTCGGCGCGCTCAGGCATCGTGCGTCCCCTCCCCGGCCGCGCCGGCGAGCACGGCCGCCTCGCGGCCCAGCGCGCGGATGCGCTCCATCCGGCGGAGCAGTGCCGCCTCCCGCTCGCCCAGGCGCTCCTCGATGTCGGGCGGGAGGAGATAGCGGCCGCCGGCGGTGCGCACGCCGAACGCGATCGCCAGCGCGTACTCCCGTTCGTGGGTGATGCTGACGGCGATCTGGGCCAGCCCCAGCTGGTCCGCGCGTGCGGCCGCCCGCCCGTGGAGGCGGACCGCGGGCTGACCCGTGGGCAGCCGCTCGATCTCGATGTCGAGCCAGCCGATCCCCCGCACGCCGAGCCCGAGCACCTTGCTCACCGCCTCCTTGGCGGCCCACCGGCCAGCGAACGTCTCCGGGCGACCGCGCACATAGGCCGCCTCCCGCGGCGTCAGCACCCGCCGGATGA
>Ga0315268_10002549_pt1 | contig 20488 bp, 17 predicted proteins | sample C1_top_MG_FD_204535 | JGI IMG/M metagenome (GOLD analysis project Ga0315268, IMG submission 204535) | Sediment microbial communities from Yellowstone Lake, YNP, Wyoming, USA - C1_top | ecosystem: Environmental > Aquatic > Freshwater > Lake > Sediment | place: USA: Wyoming | collected 2017-08-01
CATTCCCTCTCTTTTGTCTGCAAGATGCACTGCCCCAATCACATTTTCTTGGTAACGAATTGGAATAATCGCAAGGGATGTAAATCCGCTATCTAAACATACACCTCTGAATCTACCTTTTTCTTTTTCTGAAAGAGCGCTGAAAAATTTGTTTGTATTGTCACTCCGGAAGGATCCCGCTGGCGTCACTGCTGGAAAATCTTGTGGTTCAGGCCTTTCCAGTATTACCCTTATACAAGCGCATTGATGCTCCTGAATGGAAAGCCAGTTCTCTGATTCCCAGAACTCCTGACTATAGCCAACATATGATTCAAATGGTATGTTTCCATATGTATCCAATACTCGTATGCCCACACAGCGGCAACCGCTCCAGTTGCGAATCAGTTCCACAACTGAGTCTAGATACTCCTTTCGAGAGGATTTTCTGATGAATAGTTTGAGGAGAGCATTAGTCGCATTAATATAATTTTCTGCTTGCTTGCGCTCTGTGACTTCAATTTGCAATTCTTCGTTGACCTTGGCAAGTTCTGTTGTCCGTTCTTCAACCCGTATTTCCAACTCATCTCGTGCCTTTAGCAGTTCTTCTTCAGCCCGTTTTTGGACTAAGGCTATAGCAGCAAGCTCGGCAAATGCTGTTGCCATACGGGCATCATTTTCATTGAAGCCTCCCGGTTTATTTGCAATACCGAGTAATCCAACCGCCTTTACATCCAAAACCATAGGTGCAAATAGGACATTTTCAAGCCTTACATGCCCTTTTGGCATAAACTTCATCCATTCACTCTTGGAGAAGTCATTGTGGTACACTGCTTTTACGCTATGGTAAGCCTCACTGCGTAATCCACGGATAGGCATCGGAAGATTTGGATCAACCGTGCAGGGAAGTCCACCAGAATCTAAAAACAGAACTTCATTTTCTGCTCCGTCTTTGCTCAACAGAGCTATATATCCAGAAGTAGCTCCTATTAATGTCTTACAGGAATTAAATATGGATCTCGCAGCACTGTGGAAATCGTGATATTTTAAGATCGCACGGGAGCCTTCCAACAATGCTAAAATTTCTGCCTGGCGTTTTTGTGATTCTTCAAGGGCATTCCTAAGTTCCTCTTCTGCTCTCTTCACACCAGAAATATCCTTGTACATGTAGACAAAATAAACGATTTCACCATTCTCATCTTTCACGGGGTAGGCACTTACTTCAACAAAAACCTTTTTTCCTTCCTTATCAAAATGGGTATGGGTTGTGGTCACAGCCTTGCCAGTTTCCTTAGCCTCAGCTATCGGGCATAAATCATGGGGTGGCTTACAGGGAGTTTCCTGATGATGAGTAAGTTTGTAACAATGATTACCGACAATCTCTTCTATTTTATAACCTGCTTTATCCTGGAATGCCTTATTAGCCCAGAGGACTTTAAGATCCTTAGAAACAAGAAGAAGTGGGTCTGAAATCCCCTGGAGAATTTTTCCCTGTACAGGGTCTGCCTTTCCTAATTCCCACATTTTAGTGCTCTTAATTATAACGACAGGTTTCCTTATTTTATCATACTCCGTGCTTGGTTATATCGAAGTAAAATGACCCTCGATTGTTGACTGGCTGTTAAAATTTATCTAAATGAGTATTATAATTACCCTATGGAAAATATTATAAAGATATTACCTAATACCTTTATACCTCTTTTTGTTGCGATGGATGTTTTTGCAATCCTTCCTATCTTTATGTCTCTCACTGTGGATATACCGAAAATACAAACACAGGCCATCATCAGAGATTCAATACTCACAGCTCTGATTGTAGGCATTCTGTTTGTTGCTCTGGGAGAAGCCATTTTTAATATACTGGGTATCACCTCAGATGATTTCAAAATCGCCGGTGGACTCGTCCTTCTCATTTTTGCAATCTCTGATCTCATCAGACATGATGAGTTTAGGAAACCGTCAGGAAGAGTTGGAGTAGTTCCCATAGGTGTGCCCCTGATCGTAGGGCCTGCCGTGCTTACTACTATCCTTGTGCTTGTAGACCATTATGGAATTGTTCCAACAATCATTTCCTTCATCCTTAATCTTTTGATCGTATGGATTTCATTCATCAATGCTAAGCGCATCACAAATTTTTTAGGAAAAGGTACTATAGGCGGAATCTCAAAGATTATGGCACTCCTTCTTGCATCAATCGCAGTTATGATGATACGTTTGGGAATCAGTAACATAATTAGACACATATAAAAGATGGTAAGGAATTTGACTCATGAATGAAATGCACCTCCCCATTTCCCCTCCTTACTAAGGAGGGGATTAAGGGGAGGTATGGAATACCTTCTTGCTAATAGGATAAGAGAATCGAAAGGAGAAACACATGCTTATCGGTATAATCTCTGATACTCATGACAACCTGAATTTTACGAAGAAGGCTATTGATCTGTTCAATAATAAGAAGGTAGAGTTTGTCATCCATGCTGGTGATTATACGTCTCCCTTTACCCTGAAGTTATTTAAAGAACTTAAATGTAAATATGTCGGGATATTCGGCAATAATGATGGAGATAAACTTCTGCTCTTAGAGAGATCAGAGGGCAATATTTATTACCAGCCCTACATATTTACACTCCATAACAGAAAAATCATAGTGTTACATGAGCATCACATTATTGATGCCCTTGCGGACAGTGGGCATTTCGATCTGATTGTCTACGGTCATACACATGAGCCAGTCGTAAAGAGGGTAAGAAATACCCTTGTCATTAATCCTGGAGAAGTAGGTTCTTGGCTTTACGGGAAGTCAACAGTGGCACTGGCAGACTTAGATAAAATGGAGGCAGAGATTATAGGACTTTGATTAGATCGACGCATAATAATTTTGTTTGTCATTCCCGCTTGCCGGGAATCCTTCTTCGATTCAGAAAGATTCTGGACAAGCCAGAATGACAGACCCAACCTCGTAGCTCTGTTCAGTGTAGTTCATCAGATTGTAACGCCATCTATCCTTTTAAGCCCCACTTCCTGTGCCATTTTTAGTGCTTGCTCGTATTCTCTACTTGTAATCCTTCTGTTCAGAGGTGGATGATCGAAGGCCTTATAGCACGGATGATACTGATCCATAATATTAATATAGGTATTTTCTGAAATCTCTTCAGCTATGAATTTAACAACACCCTCAGTACCTGCGATTTCCTCAGGAAGTACAAGATGCCTCACAAGGAGTCCTCTCAGGGCAATTCCTTTGTCTATTATTAAATCTCCAACCTGTCTGTGCATTTCCTTTATTGCAGCCTTTGCAGCCTCTGGATAATCTTTGGCATAGGAATATCTCAAAGCCATTTCGGGGTCTATGTATTTAAAATCTGGCATGTATATGTCAACAAGTCCTTCAAGAAGTTTTATTGAATGAAGGGATTCGTATCCACCACAGTTATAGACAATGGGAATGTTTAGTCCTTTCTCAGAGGCAATCTGCATTGCCCTGAGAATCATAGGCATCTGATGTGTCGGGGTAACAAAATTTATGTTATGACATCCTCCATGTTGCAAGACCAGCATAATATCCGCAAGTTTTTCAAAAGATATCTCAACGCCCTCTCCGAGATGGCTTATTGAATAGTTCTGACAAAAAAGGCAACCGAGATTACAATTGCTAAAGAAGATAGTACCCGAGCCGAACCTGCCAACAAGAGGCCCCTCTTCACCAAAGTGGGGGCCCCAGCTTGATACAAAGGGCTTATCTCCTGTCTTACAAATTCCTTTCTGTCCGGATGTCCTGTCAACTCTGCACTCCCTCGGACACAGGGTGCACTCTTTTAATATATCCTCTGCTTCCCTTACCTTATTTGACAACTCCTCGTGGGCTAATATCTGATAAGCAGGGGTAAATTTATCTAATTTAACTTCCATATCTTTTAACCTTAAAAATGCACTTACATAATGCAGATGTTGGGGAAAAATTTATTTTTCGATACCTTAGTGTACCTTTAAATGATGGTTCACGGGATATTTTCATATATATAACCACTAAAGATATTCCCAATAAATCATCGAGTTAATCCGCCTGAGGCGGATTAAATAAATTTTTGAACAATGTCTGCATTATTTAGGCTAAACCTCAATTCCAGAAATAGTTCTTACTTTTATTATAACAATTCTCTAACCCATTACTTTGAGTAGCCATGAGGAAGGGTTTGACTTACTTTAAAATTAATAATTATAATCCTAAACTTACTATTCAAATACCCGTCAATGTTGCATTGAAATGTTGAAAAAGTTAAGCTTTCATAGTTGCAATGAAAGATATTAATGAATTTATAGAGCAGAGAATGAAGAAACTCGAGGAATTGCGCCGATTAGGGGTCGATCCCTTTGGTGGCCCCTTCTATTCAGAAGATCACATATCTGACCTTTTGAATAAATTCGATTCTGTCTCGAAAGAAACCCTTGAGAACCAAACAGTTTCATGTTCTCTGGCAGGTAGGATCATAGCAATAAGGGACTTTGGCAAAGCCGCCTTTGCCCACATCCAAGATACTACTGGAAAAATACAAATTTACTTCAAAAAAGATATCCTCGGCGAAAAACAGAATCTCTTAAAGAAGCTCGACATCGGGGATATAATCGGCTTAAAAGGCAGGCTATTCAGAACAAAAACAAACGAGCTTACTGTTGAGGTAGAGGACTTTGTCTTCCTAACAAAATCCTTGAGACCTCTTCCTGAAAAGTGGCACGGATTAAAAGATATTGAGACGAGATACAGACAGAGATACGTGGATTTGATTGTCAACACTGAGGTACGACAGACATTCGCTAAAAGGAGCGCCATTATTAAGGCTATCAGGGATTTCCTCGGGTCAAAGGACTTCATTGAGGTTGAAACACCCATGATGCAACAGATACCCGGGGGAGCAACTGCTAAACCATTCACGACACATCATATGGCTCTCGGAACTGATCTATATCTCAGGATTGCACCAGAGCTTTATCTGAAGAGGCTCCTTGTCGGTGGTTATGAGCGTGTTTATGAACTTAACAAAAACTTCAGGAATGAAGGTATATCAACAAAACACAACCCGGAATTCACGATGCTGGAATTCTATATCGCCTACAGGGACTATAATTTCCTCATGTCCTTTACAGAAGAATTAATCACTTATGTAGCAAACAGGACTCTCGGAACACTTAAAATCCCTTATGGTGATACCATCATAGATCTTACCCCTCCTTGGCCAAGGATTCCCATGTTTGAAGCCCTTTTAGAGAACAATGTTCCGCGAGAGGTCCTCAATGATAAAGAGAAGGCTAAAAGATGGGCAGAAGCAAATGCTATAGAAATAACGGGAGATGTCTCTCTTGGTAAAGTCCTTGACGAAATCTTCAAAAAAAAAGTAGAGACAAATCTCATTCATCCAACCTTCATCATAGACTATCCTGTCGAACTCTCCCCTCTTGCTAAGAAAAAACCGGGGAATCCAGAATTTGTAGAAAGATTCGAACTCTTCATCGCATCACAAGAAATAGTAAATGCCTTTTCAGAGCTCACTGACCCTATAGACCAGCGTGAGCGTTTCATGAAACAGGTTGAGGCAAAAGCAAAGGGCGATGAAGAGGCACATGGAATGGATGAAGATTTCATCAGGGCCCTCGAATACGGGATGCCCCCCGCAGCAGGCGAAGGTATCGGGATAGACAGGCTTGTGATGGTATTGACTAATTCTCAGTCAATAAGAGATGTTATTTTGTTTCCACAACTAAAGCCAGAACAATAGAGAAGTGAACCTTCCATACCAGTTATTCATAGCCTTCAGATACCTTAAATCTAAGAAGAAACATAAGGGTGTTTCTTTCAACACCTTTATATCCATAGGAGGTGTTGCTGTCGGCGTGATGGCTCTTCTTGTAGTCCTGTCTGTAATGAGTGGATTCCATGGAGACCTTCAGAGAAAAATACTCGGAGTAAATGCTCATGTTATTGTTCTTGATTATAGAGGGAAAATCTCTGGATACAATGATGTAATCAAAAAACTTGAAGGCGAAGAGGATGTCGTATCTTCCGCGCCATTTGTCCTGGGCCAGGTGATGGTATCTTTCGGCAAGAAGGCACACGGCGTATTCCTAAAGGGAATAAAGCCTGAAATGGAGGCAAAAGCAACAGAGATATTGAAATATATAAAAGATGGCGACCCTAAAGACCTGTCACTCAAAGATGGAATCCCTGGTATCATCCTAGGTCGGGAGCTTGCAAGCAGCCTCGGAGTATTTACGGGAGATAAGATTAATATTGTTTCCCCTTTTGGTGAAATAGGTCCCCTTGGTATGCTTCCAAAAGTAAAACCTTTCAGAGTTGTGGCAATATTTGAGGTTGGGATGTTTGAATATGACTCAAATCTCGTACTTACAGACATCAGGTCAGCACAAGAATTCCTCGGTATTGGTGAAGATATAACTGGAATAGAACTCAAGCTGGACAATATATATAAAGCATCTGCTGTTAGAGAAAGATTACAGAAAAAATTGGGGTTTCCTTTCTATGCAAGGGACTGGATGCAGATGAATAAAAACCTTTTTTCAGCCCTGAAATTAGAAAAGTTTGCCATGTTCATAATCCTTGTCCTCATAATCCTTGTTGCATCCTTTAATATTGTCAGTACGCTCATGATGAATGTGGTAGAAAAAAGCAGAGAGATAGCCATCTTAAAGGCAATGGGCGCAACAAGAAGGGGGATTATGACCGTCTTTATGCTACAAGGTCTATTAATAGGAATTGTCGGAACTATTATTGGAGTAAGTGGTGGATACCTTCTGAACAATCTGCTTGATAAATACCAGATCATCAAACTTCCTCCTGATGTTTATTATCTGAGCCATCTGCCTGTTAAGATGAAGTTCTCTGACTTCCTTGTCGTCTCTCTTTCTGCAATCATTATTAGTTTCCTTGCAACCCTTTATCCTGCAAGACAGGCGGCGAAACTTGACCCTGTGGAACCTTTGAGATATGAGTAAATTTGGAAAAACAGACAGGAAAGGCTGTCTCATAATTTTTATAATCGGCGAGATTATTGTATGGTAATCGTAAGTGCTTTAAAAATTAGAGGTTTTTCGTTTACGCCCAAAAGGTTTTACTTTGAGGTGTCGTATAAAAATTCTTCACCAGCCTTTTCTGTCTATTTTTATTTTATTTCTATGATGGCAGGATATAGTATTGGAGCGGCTTCTTTTGCCGATAGTCCATAGAGAACATATTAATATGAAGAGGCAAAAACCTCGGAGGGCAATAGCCCGAGAATGAGCGAAAATACTATATCCTGCCCTTTATTACCGTTTGAAAAATGAGAGCACTGATTGAGACATCAGAATTAAGAAAGTCCTTTATTACAAAAGCGGGCGAGCTCCAGGTATTGAAGGGGATTGACCTTTCAATCAAAGAGGGAGAAATGGTAAGTATCGTTGGCGCTTCAGGAGTTGGTAAAAGCACTCTCCTTCATATCCTCGGTACACTGGATAGACCGACTTCTGGAAAAGTTTTGTACAATGGAAGCGATATCTTCTCCCTCAATGAAGAATCCATCGCTTCCTTCAGAAATGTGACAGTAGGTTTTGTATTCCAGTTCCATCATCTTCTCCCTGAATTTACCGCCCTTGAAAATGTTATGATGCCTGGGTTGATAAATAAGAAAGCAGGGTATAACGATATCATTGGAAAGGCAGAGACACTCCTAAATGAGATGGGCCTATCCGAAAGAAAGGGACATAGGCCGGGAGAGCTCTCAGGAGGGGAACAGCAACGAGTTGCAGTTGCAAGGTCACTTATATTAGAGCCCAAAGTAGTCCTTGCAGATGAACCTACAGGAAACCTTGATACGGCAACAGGTGAAGAGCTCTTCAACCTCCTTATCAATCTCAACAAAGAAAAGGGCATCACCTTTGTAATTGTTACGCATAACGAATCTCTTTCTAAGCGCTGCCATAGAATCTTCAAAATGGTGGATGGAAAAGTAGTTGAACAAACAATTTTTGGCCAGTGAAACAGATTAACCCGAATAATGCAGACATTGTTCAAAAATTTATTTAACTTGATGAATTTATTGGGAATATCTCTATTTGTTATATTTACTAAAATATTCCAAAAACCATCAGTTAAAGGTACGCTAAGGTATCAAAAAATAAATTTTTTCACAACATCTGCATTATCTCAATTGCATTATTTGGGTTAAAATTTATTTAGAAAATGTTTCTTGTCCAGATCTAAAAAGATTACCCTCTACTGACTTTTTCATAATTACTTCATAAACCTTCTCCACAGATAAATCCTTCATGCATCTCAGATCATCACACTTTTTCTTGAAGCATGGTGAGCATGCGATATCTTCCCTGATTATCGTATGAATTTTTCCATATGGGCCAGTTCTTATTGGGTCTGTCGGTCCAAAAATGGCAAAGACAGGGACACTGAGGGCTGCGGCAATATGCATGGGTCCCGAATCATTGCTCACCACAAATTGTGATTTTTTCATCACCTCTATGAGATCCTTCAAGTCTGTCTTCCCAGCAAGAGAAATTGCTTTGCCTTTTGAAAGCGCGACAACCTCGGATGCTATTTTCACATCACCTCTGCTTCCTGCTATCACCGTTTTAAGAGGCAGAAGCGATGCGAGTTTTCCAAATTTTTTAGAAGGCCATCTCTTAGTTTTCCACCTTGCTCCGGGAACAACTACGGCATAATTTTCTGTAAAAGGCAAAGGATTTAAAGGTTGGTTAAATAGAGGAAAAGGAAAAATGACATTGAATGCATCACATCCCAGAAAACGTGCGACCTTTAAATATCTTTCAACAGCATGGATATCCTTCCCGCCTTTAACCTTATGGGTATAGCAAAACCTGCTCCCCTCTCGTGCCTCTTTGAAGCCAACTCTCAATGGAGCGCCTGTTGCCATGGTGATCATACCGCTTCTGAGAAGCCCCTGAAGGTCCACCACTATATCATATTTTTCTCTCTTAAGTGCTCTCATCAGGGAACTCAGTTCGAGAAGGGAACTTCTAAGATGTGATAACTTCTTCCACCTATCCTTATGAATAATCCACAACCTGTCAACCATGGGATGACCAGTAAAAAGACTTTCCAGTCCATACGCAATAATCCAGTGGATTTCAGCTCTTGGAAATCCTTCCTTTAAGGCATTCAGGAAGGGCAGGCTATGCACGACATCACCGAGGGAACTCGGCTTGATGATGAGGATTTTTTTGACGACTTTCATGTCACTACTCTTTCTACATCTCCTGAAATAAAATCCACTGCTCTTTTTAAGTCCTCTGCTACAAAATCTGCATAAAAAGATTCTTTACATTGCCCTGTTTTTACAAGTACCCCCTTTGCACCAACAGCCCTTGCAAGAAGCATATCCGTCTCTTTATCCCCGACTACGTATGATTTCTTAAGGTCTATCCTGTGATCAGCCCTTGCCCTGAGAAGCATACCAGGTTCTGGTTTCCTGCATGGGCAGTGTTCTTCAGGATGATGCGGGCAGTAATAAAAATCATCAAAACCATATTGTTCGACAAAGATTCTGTTAACTTCCTTCACAAAATCTTCCTCAATAAGACCCCTCGAAACACCAGATTGGTTGCTAACACCGATAAGCTTGAAGCCCTTTTCTTTAAGAAACTTTATACTATCAATATCCACAAAGATCTGGAGGTCATCATATTTATTTAGGTAACCTGTATCTCTGCATAAGGTCCCATCTCTGTCAAAAAAAACTGCAGGCTTTCTTGGTAATATTTTCTTAATGGCAAAATAAACATCATCTGAGGCTATTGCATACATACATCTTAAATCATTGTTCTTACAGTTTCGTTCGAAACAAGGACTGCATGAAAGACTATGCGTTACTACTACACTGCCCCCCCTATCAGTTTCAGGAGGTCCCGTTAATTCAGGATCTGTAGAGCCAAATATTGCTATTAGGGGTGTCGCAAGTGCATAGGCAATATGCAGTGGACCTGAATCGTTTGTCACAAAAACATCGCATTCTGAAATTAGTGAAATAAGTTCTCTGAGAGATGTCTTTCCTACTAAGTCCAATATGAAGTTCGGCGTACGGAGTTCGGAGTTTACCTTTTTGTATATCTCATCTGAAATTTCAACTTCTGACAGTCCCCCAAAGATTACCACGCTTCCTTTTGTATCTTTCATAAACCAATTTATAACTTCAGCAAATCTTTCTGGTAACCACCTTTTTGCCGAGCCATATTCTGCACCTGGATTTATTCCCAAAATAGGTCTTTTCATTTCCTTTAATAGAGTCCTTGCAGACAATCTTTCATCAAGAGAGAGATATATGTAAGGCTCTGAATATTCCCCTGTTATTCCTATCTTCTCAAGAAGGTTTAGATAATAATAAATTTGATGTACTTTACGCTCATTTCGGGGCACAGGGATTGCCGTTGTCAGAAGAAAGCCTCTGCCATCCCTGTCATATCCTACCCTCTCTTTTATTCCTGCGAAAAATGTAATGAGAGCCGCTTCAAAGGCATTCTGGAAAAGGATGGTACCGCAGAAACCTTTTTTATTCAGCATCCTTGAAAGTTTTAACTTTCCGATGACGCCGCTGTATTCATTACCATAAACAATTATCTCATCCACGTTTGGATTCTTTTCAAAGAGCGGCGATACCCAGGGTTTAACGAGAAGGGAGATTTTTGTCTTAGGTAATGCCTTTCTCAAGACCCCCAAAGCAGGAAGGGTCATAACAGCATCACCTATCCAGTTAACTCCTCTGACCAGCAAATTTTTACAAGATTCTTGAAACATTAATTAATTTAACCACAATTGTACGGAAATGTCATATAAACCATCCTGCTAACCTTGACAATCAGCCCCAACAGAGCCTATGATTTCATAAGATGGCCTTTCTTCAAGTAGCCCTTCTCCTACGTATTGATGATGTTTTTAAAGTTGCTGCATTGGCCAAGAGTTTGCCGATATAATCGAGGCGGGAAGCTGGCATGATAGACGAGAAGAATCCATACTAATCTCTCAAAAGTAAAGATAGAGTAGTTAAAAATGTTCAATGACAGGAGTGACGCTGGAGTTCAGCTTGCATCGAAGCTTAAGGACTATAAAAACCAGAAGGATATCCTTGTGTTGGCTCTTCCGCGAGGCGGCGTTGTAACAGGTTATGAAATTGCCCGCCTTCTCAATGCGCCTCTGGATGTTGTCATCGTCCGGAAAATAGGATTTCCTGGACAGCTTGAATTCGGGATTGGTGCTATTTCTGAGACAGGAACTGTTGTCCTAAACGAGCTTACCATATCCACCTATGGGGTCCCAAAGGATTATATTGAACATGAGATTTCCAGACAAAAAGAGGAGATCTCCCGCAGAGTTAAACTTTATCGCAAAGGGGGAAAGCTTCCAGACCTTGAAGGAAAAACCGTCATTCTCACTGATGATGGAGTCGCTACAGGGGGCACTATGAAGGCAGCGATTGCTACCCTGAAGCAAGAAAAACTAAATAAATTAATAGTAGCACTGCCTGTTGCTCCTTCTACTGTAGCAGATGAACTAAAACAGATGGTTGACGAATTTATCTGTATTGAGACTCCTTTTGATTTCATGGCAGTTGGTTCCTATTATTATGATTTCACCCAAGTCTCAGATGAAGAGGTGGTTGAATTACTCCAGCGCTCTGCAGAAAAAAAGAGATAAGGAGAAATATGAAGTTTTTTGAAAGACTGAAAGAGGGGCTTGCAAAGACGAGAACGGGATTGATAGAAAAGGTTGAAGCCCTTTTTGCAGGTCGCAAGATTGACGAAGAAACCCTCGAAGAACTCGAGGAAATATTAATCAGTGCTGATGTAGGGATGAAAGCCGCAGGAGAAATTATGGCTTCAATCAGAGAAAAGGCGAAAAAAGGCGAAGTAAGAGATGCTGTTTCTCTGAAAGAATTGTTGAAAAAGGAGATGGTATCCATCCTTGACCATCAGTGTCCCCTTGTTATTCAGGGAGACAGGCCTTTTGTGATCCTTGCCGTAGGTGTTAATGGAGTGGGTAAGACAACTACTATTGGAAAGTTGGCCAGCAGATTTTACTCTCAAGGTTTTTCTGTTTTGCTTGCAGCAGGAGATACCTTCAGGGCAGCAGGGATCGAGCAACTCGAGATATGGGCAAACAGAGCGAAGGCCCAGTTTGTTAAACACCAGAGTGGCTCAGATCCAGCCGCTGTTGCCTATGATGCGGTCATGGCGGCTAATCATAGAGGTACAGATGTCGTTATCATAGATACTGCCGGCAGACTGCATACAAAAAGCCCCCTCATGGAAGAACTAAAAAAGGTAAAAAGGGTCATCGAAAAGGCGATGCCTGGTGCACCACAGGAAATTCTTCTTGTTGTGGATGCAACAACAGGTCAGAATGCTTTGAGACAGGCTGAGATGTTCAATAAGGCAATAGGGATAACCGGAATTGCCCTTACGAAGCTCGATGGTACTGCGAAAGGCGGTATTATATTTGCGATTAAAAAAGACTTCGGAATACCCGTACGACTTATCGGAATTGGCGAAGGCTTAGAGGACCTGAGAGATTTCAATCCTGAGGAGTTTGTAGAGGCACTTTTTTCATAAATTCAATCCATATTGGAAGCGCCGCCACTGCACCTGTTTCCCTTGGTCCAATCGGAGTATGGTCATCCCTGCCAACCCAGACACCCACTGCCAGACTGTCATCAAACCCAATAAACCAGGCATCTGTGTAATCATTTGTTGTGCCCGTTTTACCATAGACAGGCCTTCCAATCTCTCTTGCCTTCCGTGCCGTTCCCTCTCTAATAACTGCCTCGAGAGATATCCTCATCTCCTCAATAACATTCCTATTGACTATCTCTTCTGCCTTAGGCCTTGTCTCTTCGAGAACCACCTCATCCCTGTTCAGTATTCTCTCATAAGTGAGGGGCTCAATATCCTTTCCTGTTGCAAAAGTACAGTAAGCTGAAACTAATTCCAAAAGCGTGACATCTGAGGCACCGAGTGCTGTCGGTAGATAAGGATGAAGATCACCCTTTATGCCAAGCCTTCGAGCAGTCTCTATTATATTCTCTATTCCTACTCTGCCAGCAAGCCTGACAGTAGCGGCATTTAAGGATTTCGCAAGTGCTGTTTTAAGGGTAACCAGTCCATAGTATTTTCCATCATAGTTATGGGGAGACCAGACTTCACCCTTGTGTGAGCCTTTCAAGGAAATCGGAGAATCGATGATCTTATCTTGTGAAAGTATGCCGCTCTCAAAAGCTGTCAAATAAACAAACGGCTTAAATGCTGAGCCAGGCTGTCTCCTGGCCTGTGTTGCCCTGTTATATTGATTTTTCCAGAAATCAAGCCCGCCCACCATTGCCTTTATACGCCCCGTCCAAAGGTCTATCGCGATGAGTGATGCCTGAACGCCGGGTTCTCTTCTCTGCTCAATGGCTTCTACCCCATGTTTTATAGCCTCTTCTGCTATCTTTTGCATTCTATAATCCAGCGTAGAATAGATCTTGTACCCTGAAGTGTATAACTCAGACCCATATTTTTGTTCGAGCCTCTGACGCATAAATTCTATAAAATACGGTGCTTCATACTTCCTCATATGTGGTGTATTAGGCAATGGTTCACCTATGGCTTTATCAAACTCAGCATTGGTAATAAATCTATGGCTTAGCATCCTTTTCAGGACAATAGAACGCCTTTCTCTTGCCATTTCTGGATTTTTAAAGGGAGAGAAAAGGGAGGGCGCCTTTGGGAGAGAAGCAAGGATCGCTGCCTCCCCAACTGTAAGTCCATTAACCGATTTCCCAAAATATGTCTGTGAGGCAGCCTCTATTCCGTATGCCCTTGTTCCAAAGTAGGCCTGGTTTAAATAGAGGCCAAGGATTTCATCCTTCGTATAGTGTTTCTCTATCAGTATAGAAAGTGCTGCTTCCTTTACTTTCCTCATTAGTGATCTCTCAGGTTTTAAAAAGAGCATTCTTGCAAGCTGTTGTGTAATGGTACTTCCTCCTTCTACAATGCCTCCTGCCCTGATATCGTGCCACATGGCCCTCATTATTCCTATAAAATCAACTCCAGGATGGTGGTAAAACCTAATGTCTTCAACAGAGATAAATGCCTTTTTTACATGCTCTGGTATTTGATAATATGGTATAAATGTTCTCCGTTCTACATAGAGTTCTGCAACAACTTTTCCGTCGCTCGAATAAACTCTGGATGATTCTACGGGAATATATTCCTCAAGGAGCTTTACTTTCGGGAGATCGGAAATAATCCAGTATATAAAGCTCCCGAGGCTACCAATAAGAGCAGAAAGTATTATAAAGAGTATGATTACCTTTCTGGATGTTGACCTTCTCTCCGGCTTTTCAATTTCTTGTTCAAATTTTGTCATTATGATTAATTATAACTCATTAATGCTCCCCCAAATCCCCCTTTATTAAAGGGGGGCTGAGGTGGGATTACTAAAAAATAATTTCCTAAAATATATGAATGTTTGTAATCTCCTCTACCCACTCTTTAAAAAAGAGGAGTATTATACAAAAAGTTACGAACTCATAAAAACATAAGAACTAAAAAACCGCTCAATTTAGGCTATAATAACTGCTAATGGAGAAGAGATGCTGATTAAAGGTAGGGTTTGGCAGTTCGGTAATGATGTAGATACAGATGTAATTATACCCGCAAGGTATCTTAATACCTCCGATCCAGAAGAGCTTGCGAGGCATTTGATGGAAAGCATTGACAGAGATTTCTCCCGAAAGGTAAGAGCAGGTGATATTATTGTTGCTGGCAAGAACTTTGGCTGTGGCTCATCGAGGGAGCATGCACCAATCGCGATAAAGGCAGCAGGAATACAGGGTGTTATAGCAAAGAGCTTTGCGAGGATCTTCTACCGCAATGCCTTTAATATCGGTCTTCCAATCTTCGAGTCTTATGACGCCTCAGAGAAGATTAAAAATGCTGATGAGATAGAGATTGATGCTGACAGTGGAATAATAAAGAATATTACAAGGAAAGAAGAATATAAAGCTAATCCCATCCCACCATTTATGCAGGAGTTGATTGTAGCCGGAGGGCTGGTGGAATGGACAAAGAAAAAGTTAAAAGTTGGGAGTTAGAAAACAGACAAGGGAAAATAATTTATGCAATCTTATAACATAGCTGTAATAGCAGGTGATGGAACTGGGCCAGAGGTTGTCATAGAAGGCATCAAAGTATTAGAGGCCATTTCTAAGAGGTCTGGGTTTAAACTCAATTGCAATTACTATGACTTTGGTGGTGAGCGTTACCTAAAGACTGGTGAAACCCTGCCTGATAGCGCAGTAGATGAGCTTAAAAAACATGATGCAATCTATCTCGGTGCAATAGGGCACCCTGACGTAAAGCCTGGAATACTCGAGAGAGGAATTCTTCTACGGTTGAGATTCGAGCTCGACCTTTACATTAATTTAAGACCTGTCAAGCTTTATCCCGGAGTTGACTGTCCTTTGAAAAATAAGGGTCCAGAGGATATAGATTTTGTAGTAGTAAGAGAGAATACAGAGGGACTTTATACAGGGGCAGGTGGATTCTTGAAGAAGGGTACTCCCGATGAGGTCGCAATACAGGAGTCTATTAATACGAGGAAGGGTGTCGAGCGGTGTATACGCTTTGCCCTTGAATATTGTAGAAAGAGAAATAAGATGAGGAAACTTACACTCTGTGGTAAGACAAATGTCCTTACCTTTGCCTTTGACTTATGGGAAAGGACATTCTATGAGGTGGCCAAAGAATATCCTGATATAAAAGTTGATTATGCTCATGTCGATGCCATAACAATGTGGTTCATTAAAAATCCTGAGTGGTTTGATGTGATCGTTACTGACAACATGTTTGGAGATATTATCACGGACTTAGGAGCAATGATACAGGGCGGCATGGGCATAGCTGCAGGAGGGAACATTAATCCCCACGGAGTTTCGATGTTTGAACCCATAGGAGGCTCTGCACCAAAATATACGGGAATAAATGTTATTAATCCTTTGGCTGCAATCTGTGCAGGTGGAATGATGCTCGAACATCTTGGTGAGAAAAAATCAGCCCAGCTCCTCGAGAGGGCAGTCATGGAGGTTACAGGTAAACATCTCAGGAGCCTCTCAGCTGGCCACATGGGTTATAGCACAACAGAGGTCGGTAACCTCGTTGTAAAATTTGTTAATGAGCTTAGCTTTGATTGACAAAACAACGAACCATTTGATATAAAAGTTTTTATTCCTGGGTAGCTCAGCTGGCAGAGCGGGTGGCTGTTAACCACTTGGTCGGGGGTTCGAATCCCTTCCCAGGAGCCAATAATTCTCGGCAAAACCATTGCTGATTTAATAAAAACTCCTCTTTTTCAAGAACCATCGAGAAAAAGGAATGGAAACGAAGAAACTCATTGATGAATCAAGTCTATATATCATGAATACCTACAAGAGATTTCCCATTGTCTTAAGAAAGGGACGGGGGATAAAGGTATGGGGTGTTGATGGGAAAGAGTACTTCGATTTTGTCGGAGGGGTTGCAGTAAATATTCTCGGCCATTGCCATCCAAAGGTGGTAGTCGCAATACAGAAGCAAGCGCAGAGGCTTTTGCACGTCTCTAATTTTTACCATATAGGACCTCAGATAAGACTTGCAAAACTCCTTGTAAAGTATACTTTTGCTGACAAGGTATTTTTCTGTAACTCTGGAGCCGAGGCAAATGAGGCAGCAATAAAGCTTGCCCGCAAATACTCAAAAGATAATCTCAGCCCTGACCGTTTCGAGATAATAACGGCAGAAAATTCTTTTCATGGTAGGACACTTGCAACACTTACTGCAACAGGACAGGAAAGATTCCAAAGGGGTTTTGAACCACTTGTACCAGGGTTCAAACATGTTCCTTTCAACGATACTGAAGCGTTACATAAGGCGGTCACAAAAAACACCTGTGCTATTATGCTTGAGCCAATCCAGGGAGAAGGAGGTGTAAAGATACCACATGTAGATTATTTTAAAAAGGTAAGAAAAATCTGTGATGAAAATAATCTCCTCCTCATACTGGATGAAGTCCAGACAGGTATGGGAAGAACAGGTAAATTCTTCGCTTACGAGCATTTCGGCATTGTTCCTGACATTATGACTATTGCAAAAGGCCTCGGTGGCGGTGTTCCCATTGGGGCAATGCTTGCGACTGATAAGATTGCCTCGGCCTTTCAGCCTACCACGCACGCAACAACCTTTGGTGGAAACCCACTTGTATGTGCTGCTGCAATAGCAACGATCGAGACACTCCTTGAAGATGGCTTCATTCTCGATCAATGTAACAGGATGAGTGAATATTTGAAGGAAAGGCTTGGAAATCTCAAAGAGAAATTTCCAGACCTCATCGTTGATATAAGAGGTCTTGGTCTTCTTCTTGGCATTGAGCTTACAAGGGAATGCGACACGATAGTGAAAAATTGCCTCGAAATGGGTGTGCTTATTAACTGTACAGCAGAGAAGGTTCTGAGGTTTATGCCACCTCTCATCGTTCAGAAAAAGGATATAGACCATCTTATTAATGTTCTTGAGAATGTGCTCAGGAGCATATCATTATGAAAAAGGATTTTCTGAGAATATGGGATCTATCTTCAGAAGAGATAGATTCACTTCTTAACAGGGCAATAGAACTTAAATCAGGTAAGGATACAAATAAATGCCCCTTGATCGGCAGAAGCATAGGTCTTGTCTTTGAGAAGGCATCAACAAGGACGAGGGTTTCTTTCGAGGTAGGTATCTATCAGCTTGGGGGGCAAGTCATTTATATGAATCCTCAGGAGATTCAGCTCGGAAGGGGAGAGACCATTCATGACACAGCAAGGGTCCTCTCAAGATATTTAGATGCTATTGTCATCAGGACCTTCAGCCACAATACCCTGATAGATTTTGCATCCAGTTCATCTATTCCTATAATTAACGGGTTGAGCGATTTACATCATCCATGCCAAGCACTTGCAGATTTGATGACTATTCTCGAGAAGAAAGGGCGACTTAAAGGCATCTCTCTTGCTTATATCGGAGATGGAAATAATGTTGCAAATTCTCTAATAGAGGCTGCCTCGATGATGAGAATACATCTTACCATCGCATGCCCTAAAGGTTATGAGCCTGATTCTCATATCCTTAAAGAGACAAAGGCTTTTTCAAAAAGTGAGATAAAGATAGTTCGAGACCCAAAGGAGGCTGCTGATAAGGCAGATGTTCTTTATACAGATGTCTGGGTAAGTATGGGCCAGGAGAAAAAATCAAAGGAAAAAAAGAAAAAATTTAAAGGCTATCAGATAAACAGTAAAATCCTTTCCTATGCAAAAAAGGATGTAATAGTTCTTCACTGCCTTCCTGCACACAGGGGTGAGGAGATTACAGATGATGTAGTAGATGGTCCTCAGAGTGCGGTCTTTGACCAGGCAGAAAACAGACTCTATACTCAAAAAGCCCTATTAGAATTTCTGCTGACCCCCTCCAGCCACTCTGCCTGAGGAGAGATAATCTCGGTCGTATATGTATTTATAAGGTAGACTTCTAAGGAAAAATCGTATATGAAGAGACATAGTATTGTTTTTCTGATATCTACACTCCTTGTATTTTTTACATATGCCACTTCCTATGCATTTCAGGCAGAGGTTTCCCCATCTGAAATTAAACCAGGAGATGCTTTTATAGTTAAGGTTGAAAGTGCAAAAATCTCACAGTTACCTACTGCCTCATTAAATGGGAGGCGCTTTTATTTTAGTAGTTGTGGGGAGAACTGTTTTATTGCTATTGGATCGGTAGGAATGAAATCGAAGCCAGGAATCTATACCATTAAGCTGAGAGTCGCGGAAAAGAGAAAGAATTTGCGTTTAGTTGTAAAACAAATCAGTTTCCAGACAACGGAGCTTACCTTGCCTGACGATAAGATATTCTTAAGCAGAGAAAATCTCAGGAGGGTAAAGAGAGAAAATAAAAGGTTAAGGCTTATATTTTATAAAGTATCTGATAGGTTATGGGAGGGAGGCTTTATATCCCCCCTTGAAAATGACATGTCAACCCCTTATGGCACAAAGCGTATACTTAACGGAAAATGGATTAGCATACATAGGGGAGTAGACATAAAAGGACAAGACGGAGAGGAAGTAAAGGCATCAAACAGTGGCAGGGTCGTTTTAACCGAGGAGTTGTTCTTTGGTGGAAACACAATTATTCTCGACCACGGACTGGGAATATATACCATATACATGCATCTGTCAAAGTTTAATGTCAAACTTGGAGACATTGTGTCAAAAGGCGATATTATCGGTTTTGTTGGCTCATCAGGAAGGTCAACAGCCCCACACCTTCACTTCGGCGTAAAGGTAATGAATATGAGTACGAACCCTATATCTTTTATAGAACTCGAACTGTGATGGTAAAACTTACCCGAAATAGGTAAAGGTTTAGGAAAGACCGTTGGCAATCTCACAAAGGGTAGACCTTTAACCCATTTTATTACTTTTCTATGATTCTCTTCTCCGCGGTATAAATCATTTAACCCAAATAATGCAGACATTGTTCAAAAATTTATTTAACTCGATGAATTATTGGGAATATCTTTATTCGTTATATCCATAAAAATATTCCATAAACCATCAGTTAAAGGTACACTAAGGTATCGAAAAATAAATTTTTTCACAACATCTGCATTATGTAAATGCATTTTTCGGGTTAACTATTCCTTTGAGAAAATCTTTAACAATTGCTTTGAACTTTTCTGGATTGTCTAAATAGCATGCATGACCGGCGCCCTCAAGGATGTGTACTTCAGAGTTCTTTACATGAGCTGAGAGAATTTTTGAATCGCTCGGTGGTGATATGTCATCTCTTTCACCCCATATAATGAGCAGCGGTATGGTAATCCTGCTTAGATTTGTAACGAGACTCTTTACATTAACAGGTCCAATGACAATACCTGCTTTAGCACGATAACCACTTGATAAATACCTTAACGTAACCTCGCCGCTTATAGATGCACCTAATAAAATTAGTTCATTAATGTTAAGGGCTTTAAGGATATCGTTTAAAAACTCTGCATATTCATCCCTGCTTTTCGCATCAAACTTATCAGATTTACTCTTTAGGCCGTATGGCATATCAAATGAATATGTTTTGTAGTCTTTTGCCAATTCATCAAACAAACCTATCTCAACCCAGGTTTCAGCATTAAAACTGAAGCCATGGAGAAGAACAAAAGGGATGCCCTTCCCTTTCTCAAGATACCGAATTTTTAAGCCTCTAATAGATATAGAATGTTCCATACATAACTGATATTTTATATGATCTATAATTCTACTTTTTAAAAGTGAAGAACCCTGCGGCAGAGACCGCAGGGCGTCTGAAATTGAATATTTGTTTTCAGTGTCATTCCCGCTTGTCGGGAATCCTTCCGACCTGTTCGGGAGCGCAAGAAAGATTCTGGACAAGCCAG
>Ga0315268_10002550_pt1 | contig 20487 bp, 16 predicted proteins | sample C1_top_MG_FD_204535 | JGI IMG/M metagenome (GOLD analysis project Ga0315268, IMG submission 204535) | Sediment microbial communities from Yellowstone Lake, YNP, Wyoming, USA - C1_top | ecosystem: Environmental > Aquatic > Freshwater > Lake > Sediment | place: USA: Wyoming | collected 2017-08-01
CATCGCATAGGAACGTATCATCCAGAGTTTCTGCCGCTCCTGCGGCGTCAGCGCGTTCTTGGCTTTGAGCTTGGCGATCTCCGAGTACGCTTGCTGCTTGGAGACGCTGGCATCCTGCAGGCAGAACAGCCTGAGATACAGGTTGAGCACCGAGAGATCGCCGTGCCGCGCATAGATCTCGCCAGCGGGATTCTCGAAGACGCGGATGTGTTGCCTGCTTTCGGGGCAGACGAGAAATCGCCCGCTCGTGGTCACCTGCAAGGGCGGATCGGCGGCCAGGTGGTATTTGCGCGAGACCCGTTCAATGGTCTTGCCGATCGGCACGGTCGTGTAGCGCTCTTTGCTGACCGTGCGCCTCCAGCCCAGGTCTGATCCCACGCTGAGGGCGACCCAGCTGAACCGCACGGCATCGGCCACCGCCGATTCACCCTGGGCGTTTTGCAGCGCTTCCAGGCGGGACAGGATCTTGCCCAACTTGGCCATCTTGTAGCTCTTCGCGATCGTCCGTATCCGTTTTTCCGAACGCTGCGCGTCGACCTGATACTCCTGTACCAGCAGTATGAGCCGGGCCTTGGCCTTGCGGTGGTTGAGCCACTGCCGCCATGCTTTGGTCTCGGCGACCAGTATCCAGGCAGCGTTCCTGGGCACGATCTGCGGCTCGATCTTCCGCAGGACATCCAGCTCGGAGAGCCGGCCCATCATCATCTCGGCTGACAGCCGCTTGAGCCGTTTTTTCTCGAAGGCCTTGTCGCACTCCGGTTTGTTGAAAAACGCATGCATCGCTTGGGGCAGACTGGCTTCATCCGAGTCCCGCGCAGCCTGGTAGAGATAGGCAGTTACCTCCTGCGCGAATTTCCTTTTCGACGCCGCCAGCACGGCCGAGGGACGAGTCCGCACGATCGTCTGCCACGCTTGCGGATGTTCGATCTTGAGTGTTTCGATCCTGGACCAGACGTTTTGCAGCGACAGCGTCCGGCACCGCGCCAGCTCCTTGCCTGCAACGTCGCCGAAGATCTCGACCAGGACCGTTTCGAGTTGCTGCTCCAGCGACTTCTGCTTTGCTGCGCGGACTCTTTTCTGGCGATAGACAGCAAGCCAGTTATCGAAATGCCTGGGAGACTCGCAGAAGATGTACGAGGATTGCCTTGCCGCGTTCTCCATCGCCTGCTGGCCGAACTCGTCTCGCAGGAGCAGCAGGCGTCTCTCGGCGCGCATGAACTGATCTGAGATCCGGCATCTCGAAGTGATCTCCTTGCCTGTTTCACTCCCTACCAGTGCCCGGATGCGAGCGTGGTGGCCCGTCTTGAGGCCGGCAGCGATCAGCAGCTGCCTGGCATGCCGTTCGAATGATTCAAACCCGCTGAAGAATTCGCTCCACGGGAGTTTTTTCCAGCCGCGCGCCCGAGGCCGTCCCAGGGACCGAATGATCTCCAGCCTCTCTGCGCCGGTGGTAAGGCTGCACACCCTGATCTTGTCCAGGTAAAGCAAAACCAGACGCTCTGCCTCGTCGCCGCCCACGTAGTCCGAGAGACCTGCGACCAGGTCCTGTCTCTTGGAAACCGCTTGCTGGCGAAGATCGGCGGCCCTGGCCAGCGCTTCGATCTGCTCTTTTTGCGTGCCCGGGCACCTGAGAAAGAAACGGCCGTCAGGCCCCGCTTTGTCCCGGAGTGCTTGCCGCCAACCGGTCCCGCAGCGCGCCCTGAGGAGCGAGATGCTTCCTGCGGCCTCGGACGGCCGCAAGACGAGCCGGTTCACGACTGCTTGGGCGAGCGGTCCAATGCTCGCTTCCGCCAGCGCTGCGAAGACGTCGTTGCGAGACTCGCTTTGCGCGATCTGCCTGGCAATAAATCTTTTATATTCGGCAGCGCCTGAGTAGATGATGGACGCTGAACGCCTCATCACCGTCTGGAGATGGTCCTTGCCGATGGCACTTTCCAGCTCAAGCAGCCGGTTTTCCACCAGCCTGATGCTGCACCGTTTCTTGCGCAGTATTCTCGAAAGAGTATTGGTCTGCTCATCGGTGAAGACCCGGCACAGGATGGAGCGCAGGCTGCGTGGCCCTACGATTTCGGACTCGATGATGTGGTCCGCGTAGATGTTTCGCATCCGGCCGATGTCATCCCGATGATTTTGATGAGAGGCGTATTCTCGGACCGGACCCCTGTCAATTCACGACGATTTGAAGGGATCCATAGAGCGATTTGATACCCTGGACCCGACGACGAGGTGGCCATGTTCGCTTACATCGACCCGGCGGTGAAACGGGAGCTGCTGATCAAGAAGAAGCTCTTCTATCTGGATGTCGAAGGACGGCCGTGCACCAGCGCCGGCCCCCGGGCGGCTCCTTTTCTGAGCATGGTGGGCCCGATCGCGCTACCCCTGCAGGTCGGCAGAATCGAGCGCACCTTTCAGTGGTATGCCTGGGTGCGTAATTCCGACCTCACCCGGATCGAGAGGATCGTCGACGAGATCCGGGAGAGCGGTCCGCAGAAGCTCTTTTCGATGCTGTCCAGCTTCATGGCCGTCAACTCGGCGCTGCTCTACGGCGACTTTGCGCGGGCCAAGCAACCACTGGTTCGCGTCCACTCCTGCTGTCTGACCGGCGATGTCTTTGGCTCCATGCGCTGCGACTGCGGGCCGCAGTTTCAGGCGGCGACCCGGCGCATCGTTCGCGCCGGCGCCGGAGCGATCGTCTACATGGCGGGCCACGAAGGCCGTGGCATCGGGCTGTGGGCCAAGGCGATCACCTATCTGTTGCAGGACGCTGGCCACGACACCTATCAGGCGAACGAACGGCTGGGTCTGCCGGCCGATTCGCGGGATTTCAGCGATGCGGCGCGCGTCATCAACTACTTTCGCGGTCCGGGATCGCGGGTGCGTCTGCTGGCCAACAACCCCTTGAAGCGCCAGGCGCTCGAGGCGGCGGGCATCGTCGTCGTCGAGCAAGTGCCCGTGGTCGCGGGAATCTCCGGCTACAACGCCCGCTACCTGCAGGCCAAGCGCCGCCACGGTCATCTCATCGACGCCGAGGCGCTCAAGCACCAGCCGCGCCAGGCCGGCCCGCGTCGGAGCCGCTTGTCCGGGCGCGCGCGCTCCGACTAGACTGTGCCCATGTTCGTTTTCAATGGCGGACGCAGCTGCTGCGCAGTGCTGACGCTGGTGCTGGCGGCCTGCCCGCCGGCGACCACGCTGCGCAATGGCAGCGACGCTGGCGCGGCCGATCGAAGTGCGCTGGCCGACCATGCTGCGCAGCCGGATCGCGCCACGGGCACTGACGCCGCAGCGAGTAACGACGCCGCGTCCGGTTCCGATGCTGCTTCGGGCTCCGACGCTGTCGCCGGTCGCGATGCCCGCGCGGACAGCAGCGCTCCGCCGATCGACGCGGGCGAGCCGGTGCTGGCCGACGACACAGCCTGGGTCCTGCCCAGCCACGCCGGCCGCGCCATCATCACCTCGATCACCGGCTACGAGATGAGCGGCCCGTGCGACGGCGCCGATGACCCCGGCAAGTGCGAGCGGCCGCTCTACACGCCATACGATCGCAACACGGCCGGCTGGTGGGACAACCTGGTGGCCGAGCTGCTGCACTCGCGCATGCACGTGGTGATGCTGCACGGCCGCGGCTGCTACAGCGCGACGGACGGCGACGACGGCAATGGCAACATGTGTCCGCGCCTGTTGCGCAACTTCGTGGTCGCGGTCGATGCCGCCGGCGCTCGCGACGCGCTGCGGGTTGGCATGTTCGACGACACCGGCGCCTATCCCGGCACCCGCAACAGCGTCGAGGGATTGCCCGGCGACACGCCGTTCGACCTGTCCGACCCGACCGCCTGGCGCTTCTTCTGGGACCACAACATGAAGGTCTGGTTCGACACCGTGCCGACGGATCTCTGGTTCCGGCTCGACGGTAGACCCGTGGTCGCCTTCTGGTCGCTGGCCGACGCCTTCTTTGCCAACCAGCAGGGCAACGCCAGCGCCTTGCTGCGCTGGCTGCGGCAACAGTTCATCGATCGCTACGGCGAAGACCCGATCTTCGACGTCGATGTCACCTGGAGCTGGGAGGACACGACCATCACTGCGGCCGAGGCGCAGGGCGTCAACGACTGGTTCGGTCCGCCGACCAACAGCTACACCTACCACTCCTGGGGCGGCCGCAGCTGGGGCGCCGTGGTGCCGGCCTATCGCAACCCCAACACCTTTGCGGGCTGCGGTGCGGCCTGCCGCGAGCTCCTGCGCAATGACGGCGCCACCCTGCGCGCCGGTCTCGATGCTGCTGCGGTCGACGCCTTCGTGCTGCTCGAAGGCTTTACCAACGTGGTCGAGAACGCAGGCTTCTACCGCAGCGCGAGCTGGCGCTACCCGAACCAGTACCTCAACATCATCCGCGAATACTCCGACGGCGACACCGCGTCGATGCGGCTCGAGGCCGAGGCAGCCGACAGCGTCTTCGACACCACGACCGGCAACACCGGCACCGCGTTTCGTGACAGTGACCTCGACGTCGGCGGACTGCCGGGCGGCCACGGCTGGTCCGTCGGCTGGACCGAGCCCGGCGAGTGGATCGAATTCATCGAGCTGTCGCTGGCCTGTGGCGACTATCGCTTGACCGGACGGGTGTCCGACGACACGGCGGGCCAGGTGGTGCACCTCGAAATCGATGGCGTCTCGCTTGGCAGCGTGACGCTGCCTGCCACTGGCGGCTGGGACAGCTACCAGCTGGTGCACCTGGGCAGCGCCCACGTCGAGGCCGGGCGCCACACAGTGCGCTATGGCTTTGACAGTGGCGCCAGCAATCTCGACTGGATCTTCGTGCGCAAGACACAGTCGTGTGGCTAGCGGGTTGCGTTCAGATGCACGACATCGAGTCGAGGCACGTGTCGATGCAGCAGCCAAGTGATTGCCGGCAAATAGGTGAGTCGAAACAGCACGGCAGTCCGTCGTCGCCACAGCTCGCGGCGCAGATCCCGGTCGAGGTGCAGGCACCCGCGGCGCACTTCACCGCGCCAGCGCAACAGGACTCGCCGGCGCTGCCGCAGCAGCCGCGACTGGGAGCGTCGCACTGACCGGGCGGGCACGAGACCTGATCATAGAGATACCCGGACGCACACGCGTAGAAAGTCGAGCCGTAGCAGAATGCGGCATTGACGTCAGCCCAGCCATTGGTCCGGATTGCCGGATCGCACCACTGGCAGACATTGGTGCTGCTGCGCTCATGGTAGTCATGGCAGTTGTTGGAGATGCGGCAGGCGCAGCTGGCGTCGAACCCGAGCGCTGCGTCGGTCCCGGGCACGGCGCTGTCGAAGGCGCCGACTTCGCCGATCGAGCCATCCAGCAGGACGGCCTCGTCGAGCGGCACCCGCTCCAGGTCCTGCCGCTCGCCAGCAGCCAGCTCGAGCGCAGCGCGATCGCTCGGCCCGCGGTCGCGCGCTCCGTTGTCCGTGGGTGCGCCGTCGCCGGCACCGCTGTCACTGCCCTGGTCAAAGCCGGCGTGGTCAGCCGCGGCTGCGTCGATCGCCGCGTCTGGGATCGCCACGCAGTACGAGCCGACCGTGTTGCAGAAGTAACCGTCCGGGCACTGCCGATTGTTGTCGCACGTCGTCACCGAGGCCGGTAATCGGCAGCCGACAGCCAGTGTGGCCAGCACCAGTGGAGCAATCCAAGCGATCGGATGTAGGCTCATGATCGTGTGGTCGACACTAACACATGCGCGCGCCCCGCTGGTTGTCGCCGGTTCAGCAACCGGGCGTGGCCGCGCAGTAGTCGTCGATGCAGCAGACCAAGCCGCCCATACAGGTGCGGTCGAGACAGCATGCGTCATACCATTGGTCGCAGCCGTCGCTGCAGCGGCCATTGACGGTGCACACCCCGCCGCTGCACGGCGCGCGCGGTGGCAGGCAGCAGGGCTGGTCGATGGCTCCGCAGTTCGAGAGGTCCCGGCAGTTGCCGATGATGTCGCAGCTCAACCCGTTGACGCAGACTGGCTCGCTCGTACAGCACGGATCCCCGGTGACGTTGCCGGCGCAGGTGGCGTCGAAGCCGCGCGCTGCGTCCGGCACGATTGTGCTGTCGCTGCTGCTGCTGTCGGGCAAGCCGTTGTCCATGCCGGTCGCGACGTCGCGCGGGTCGCGATCGCCACCCGCGGATGCGTCGGTCCTGCGATCGCCGGGACCAACGTCAGGCAGTAGCCGGTCGCGGTTGTCGACATCGGCCTGGTGTCGATCGGGCGTGGATGCGTCGCGGCTGCCGCTGTCCGGCGCCGAACCATCACCCGTTGCTGCATCCCAGGCAGTGCACAGGGCGGTCTTCTTTTGGCAGCGATAACCAGACGGGCAATCGTTGTCTGCTGAGCAGGTCGTGTCCGGGGGCAACAGCGCGCAGCCCGCGCCGAGCGCCGCCAATGCCAGTCCGATGAGATAGCGTGCCAGCACGCCTCCCCGCGCGAGCCAGTCCGACGGTGCGCTCAGTTCATACCGGCCAGCACGCCGGTGCGCTGATTGAACTCGTTGATCAGCTTGTCCCACTCCTCGACCTGGCTGAAGGTCTCGCTCCAGAAGTCGGGCTCCCACATCGCGTTGAGATCCTCGCTGGTGCGGCCCTGCTGCTCGACCCAGGTGAAGTACTTGAAGTTGTGCAGCTGCTTGCGGTCCCAGTGGCCCAGCTCGCGCAGGTTCTGGATGTTGGCGCCTTGCAAATAACGGGCGTAGACCGCGCTCGCCTGGTCGGCGTCGAAGGCGCCGCCTTCGTGGCGCAGCTCTTCGATGCGCGAACCGTACAGCGCCATCGAGTCGGTCATCGGGAAGACGATGACGTCGCGGTTGTCCAGCTCGTAGTACTTGGCGGCCTCGATGCCGGCGATCAGGTTGCAGATGCCCGAGATGCCGACCCACGGCAGCAGCTTGATGATGTCGTCCTTGACGCCCTTCTTCTGCAGGTAGGCGGTGCCGGCCGGCTCGTTGAACAGCCGCAGGATCTGCATGCACTGCTCGTCGTCGATGGCCGCGATCATGTCGGTGTTGCGCACGTTGTGGATCCACGGCACGTGCTTGTCGCCGATGCCCTCGATGCGGTGCGCGCCAAAGCCGCAGCGCAGCAGGGTCGGGCACTGCAACGCCTCGGTCGCGATCACCTTGATGTGCGGCGCGATGGTGCGCAGGTAGTCGCCGGCCGCAATGGTGCCGGCCGAGCCGGTGGCCGAGATGTAGCCGGCCAGGCGGCTGCGCGGCGTGGCCACCTGCTTGTACACATCCTCGACGACGTTGCCGGTGACGTGGTAGTGCCAGATCGCGTTACCGAACTCCTCGAACTGGTTGAAGATGACCACGTCCTTGCCGCGGGTCTTCTTCAGCTCCCAGCACTTGTCGTAGATCTCCTTGACGTTGGACTCGGTGCCCGGCGTGGCGATGATCTCGTCGGTGCCGATGCTCTTGAGCCATTCGAAGCGCTCCTTGCTCATACCCTCGGGCAGGATCGCGACGGCCTTGCAGCCGAGCAGGGCGCTGTCGAAGGCGCCACCGCGGCAGTAGTTGCCGGTCGACGGCCAGACGGCTTTTTGCGTGGTCGGGTCGAACTCGCCCGACACCAGCCGCGGCACCAGGCAGCCGAACGCCGCGCCGACCTTGTGCGCGCCGATCGGGAACCACTTGCCGACCAGTCCGATCAGTCGCGCCTCGACGCCGGTCAGTGCCGACGGAAACTCGACCCAGTTGCCCTTGTTGTAGAGGCCGCCGGTGTCCTTGGGCTCGTTTTTCCAGGTGATGCGAAACAGGTTGAGCGGATGCGGCTCCTGCATACCGATGGCGGAGAGCTTTTGCTTGATCTTGTCCGGCACCTTGCTCGGGTCGCGCTGCTCGGCGAAGGTCGGGATCACGACACCGCGCTCGCGGCAGCGATCGACCGTCTTCTTCAGCACCTGCTCGTTGATGTTGCGGATGATCTTCATTTCCGCTTCCTTTCACCGTCGCCGCCGCGGGTCGCGGTGATCGACAGATCAGCGCGTCATGAAAGCTGAATTCGCGGGGTTGGGCAAGCGCGCCGCTTTTCGGCCGGCGCACGATGCTGCTAGGCTCGGCGGCGGAGGCGTCAGTGACCCAGGCCGAGTCGAAGTCCGCGGTCAGCGAAGGCACGGTGACGGGGACCCGGCGGGCGCGGCTGTTCGACGACGAGTACACCGCGCGCGCGATCGAGAACGAACTCCGGGTCACCCGCTTTGCGCTGGCGCTGCTCGCCGTCGCGCTGGTGTTCATCGTCTCGGTCGCCGTGCGCCAGCAGCTGCCCGCGATCCTGATCTACGCCGGGCCGGCCGCGGCGCTCGGTCTCTACTACTGGCTGGCGGTGCCGCGGCTACTGTTCAAGACGCGCTGGTTGGGCGCGCTGCGTGCGACCCACGTGACGCTCGAGGTTCTGTACCCGACGCTGATCGCGCTTGGCGACGTCTACATCGTCGGCCCCGCCTACGCGCTGACCAGCCTGACGCACCTGCTGGTGCTGACCGCGGTCATCGGGTCCGGTATCCGGATCGATCGCCGGCTCGCGCTCTACGCCGGGACGCTGGCGGCGGTTGGGTCGTTGCTGGTCTTTGCGGCCGCGCACAGCCGGCTCGATCCGGCGCTGGCCTCCGGGCTGCCGACGCTGCGCTTCGATTTTGCGCTGGGCCGGGCCGCCTACCTGCTGCTGGCCGGCGTGCTGGCCGCCCAGTTCGCCCAGATCGGTCGGCGCAGCGCGGGCCGCGTCACCAGTCAGAAGATGGAGAAGCAGCGAGTCGCCGACCTGCTGAGCGAGTACGTGTCGCCCGAGGCGGTCGGCAGCGTGCTGGCTGGCCGCGGCGACGTCAAGAGCGAGGCGCGCACGGTCACCGTGCTGTTCGCCGACATCGTCAACTTCACCGGCGCTGCATTCGCGAGCTCGCCCGAGCAGGTGGTCAGCTGGCTCAACAGCTACTTCAGCAGCGCCTGTGTCGTCATCGGCCGGCACCGCGGCATGGTCAACAAGTTCATCGGCGACGGGTTGCTGGCGGTCTTCGGCGCGCCCGCGGACGATCCGCAACACGCGCTGCACGCCGCGGCAGCCGCGCTGGCGCTGTGCGAGGCCGCGGCCAGGATCCCGCGGCCCGACGGCAAGCCGACTCGCATCGGCGTCGGTCTGCACAGCGGCCCGGTGCTGATCGGTTCGATCGGCGCTGCCGGCCGGCGCGACTACACGGTGATCGGCGATACGGTCAACGTCGCCTCGCGGCTCGAGAGCCTGACCCGGCAGCTCGACACCGACGTGCTGGTGACCGAGGCCGTGGCACAGCAGGCCAGTGGCCTGCTCGACCTGCAAAATCTGGGACGCCAGCGATTGCGCGGACGCGACGAGCCGGTACTGGTCTATCGGCTGGTCAGCGCCAGCGAGCGGCCACTGACCGCGCAGGCGACGGGCGAGAGCACGTAGCATGACGCTGTGGCAACGGCTCAAGGGCGCTGAAGACCGGCCCGCGCTCGGCGCCGCCGAGATCCTCAAGTACATCGGCCCCGGCTTGCTGGTGACGGTCGGCTTCATCGATCCGGGCAACTGGGCCAGCAACGTCGCTGCCGGCGCGAGCTATGGCTACGACTTGTTGTGGGTGGTGACGCTGTCGACGCTGATGCTGATCATGCTGCAGCACAACGTCGCGCACCTTGGCATCGCCAGTGGCCTCTGCCTGGCCGAGGCGACCACCCGCCACTTTCGACCGTGGCTGGCACGGACCATCCTGGCGAGCGCGTTGCTCGCGTCGGTGGCGACCGCGCTGGCCGAGCTCCTGGGCGCTGCCATCGGGCTGCAGATGTTGTTCGGCATGCCGCTCTGGCTGGGCACCCTGCTGACGCTGCTGCTGGTGGTCGTGCTGCTGTTGACCAACTCGTACCGTCGGCTTGAGCGCTGGATCATCGCGTTCGTGGCGCTGATCGGGCTTGGCTTTCTGTACGAGCTGTCGCTGGTCGACGTGGCGTGGGGCGAGGTGGCGCTACACTGGGTGGCGCCGGCCATCCCGCCGGGCGCCATGCTGATCGTGATGAGCGTGCTGGGCGCCGTGGTCATGCCCCACAACCTGTTCTTGCACTCGGAGATCATCCAGAGCCGGCAGTGGAACATCGAGCAGCCGGCGGTGATCCAGCGCCAGCTCAAGTACGAATTTCTGGACACGCTGCTGTCGATGGTGATCGGCTTCTTCATCAACAGCGCGATGGTGATCGTCGCTGCCGCCACCTTCTTCGCCCAGCAGCAACCGGTCAGCGATCTGGCGCAGGCCGAGCAGATGCTGCAGCCGCTGCTCGGCCGCGGTTCGGCCATCGTGTTCGCGCTCGGTCTGCTGCTGGCGGGCATCTCGGCCGCGGTCTGCGCTGGCATGGCCGGCGGCAGCATCGTCGCCGGCGCCTTCGACGAGCCCTACGACATCAAGGATCGCCACACCCGGGTCGGTGTGCTGATGACGCTGGGCGGCGCCGCGTTGGCGGCGTTGCTGGTCGCCGATCCGTTCCGCGGTCTGCTGGTCTCGCAGATGCTGCTGAGCGTCCAGTTGCCGATCACGGTGGTGACCCAGATCGTGTTGACGTCGTCGCGCCAGGTGATGGGCGCCTATGCCAATGGCCGGCTGCTCAAGGTCACGTTGTGGGCGGTCGCACTCGCCGTGGGCGTGCTCAACGTCATGCTGCTGTGGAGCGTGATCGGCGGCTGATGCGGGCCGGCGCTTGCGGCCCCTGCTCAGTTGTGGAACCATCACCGCGCCTCGTCGGATCTGGTTGCGCGACGGGCGTGAATGGGGAGGGGGGCGGATGGAGCGCTACCTCGCTGTCGTCGGCGCCGGCCCGGTCGGCTCGATTGCGGCAGCCAAGCTCACGAGCGTCGGCCAGAAGGTCATCATCGTTGACACCAGCGCTGCGCGCTGCGAGCAGATCCGGCAACACGGCCTCTGCGTCAAGGGCAAGCAGACCCTCACGGTCAAGCCAGAAGCAGTCCTCTCCTCGCTGCGCGAGCTCAAGGGCCGGCCGCTGCACACGCTGATCCTGTGCACCAAGACCTGGTCGCTCAAGTCGGTGCTGCCCTTGCTGGCCGAGGTGCTCGACCCGGCCACGCTGATCATCAACTTCCAAAATGGTATCGGACCGGAGGAAGAGATCGCGCGCTTTTTCCCGCGCGAAAATCTGGCCCGCGCCATCGTCAGCTATGCCGGTGACGTCGGACCCGACGGTGCGGTCACCATGCACTGGTTCACGCCGCCCAACTACTTTGGCCCGCTCGAGACGGTGCATCTCGCCGAGTTCGAGCTGCTGGCCAGGCAACTCACCGACGCCGGGCTCACCACCCAGGTCCTCGGCTGCCACGAGATCAAGGCGCGCGTCTTTTACAAGACCATTCTCAACTCGGCGCTCAATGCGCTGTGCGCCAATGCCGGCATCACCATGCGCCAGGCCATGACCTTTCCGCACACGCGCAACCTGACCCGCCTGCTGCTGAGCGAGGGGCTGTCGGTGGCGGCCGCGGTCGGCTACAACTACGGCGAGAACGCCATGGACGAGTGCATCGCCTACCTCGAAGGCGGCGGCGACCACCTGCCGTCGATGTGGACCGATTTGCAGCACGGCTCGCGGACCGAGATCGAATACATCAACGGTCAGATCGCCAGGACCGGACTGATGTTCAAGAGCGTCGACGTCGCCGTCAATCTGTTTTTCACCGCAATGATCATCACGCAGGAGATCAAGTCGGGTGCGCGCCAGCCGGATGACATCCCCGAGTACCTCAAGCACTTCTAGGCGGTCGCGCCCGTGGTCATGGACAACGAGAACACAACGAAACCGGAGGAGGTTGCGATGCTCAAGAACCACGACCTGGTCGACGTCAAGGAGTTCAGCGGGGTCCGTTACGAACTGCGGCCAGCCAAGACCCCGGACCTCAAACCGGTCGACGGCCTGTTCAATGCCTGGATCGCGCTGGACAACCCCAAGCAGTACAACTCGTACACCACCGACATGGTCAAGTCGGTCATTCTGGGTCTGCGCAAGGCGAGCAGCGACCGCTCGGTCAACTGCATCGTGCTGACCGCGGTCGGCGACAAGGCCTTTTGCACCGGTGGCAACACCAAGGAGTATGCCGAGTACTACGCCGGCAACCCGCCGGAGTACATGCAGTACATGCGGCTGTTCAACGACATGGTGACGACGATCCTGCAGGTCGAAAAGCCGGTCATCTGCCGGGTCAATGGCATGCGCGTCGCCGGCGGCCAGGAGGCCGGCATGGCGACCGATTTCACCATCGCCTCGGACCTGGCGCGCTTTGGTCAAGCCGGCCCCAAGCACGGCTCGTCGCCGGTCGGCGGCGCCACCGACTTCTTGCCGCTGTTCGTCGGCATCGAGCGCGCGATGTGGAGCGCCACCCTGTGCGAGACCTGGACCGCCTACCAGGCCAAGCAGTTCGGTCTGATCCTCGACTGCGTGCCGGTGCTCAAGGTCGGCGACAAGTTCGTGCCCAACCCGACCGTGGTCACCGACCGCTTTGTCGACGACATGGGCCGCATGGTGTACGGCGCGCCCAAGACCGGTGCCGCGCTCGACCAGGGCAAGGCGCTGCTCGAGCAGGGCCAGGTCGACCTGGGTCCGCTCGACGACGCGGTCGAAAAGCTGGCCGGCCAGATGCTGCTGACCTTTCCCAACTGCACCATGATGACCCTGATGAGCATGCGCAAGTACAAGCTCGAGTACTGGCAGCGCAACGCCGAGAGCAACCGCCAGTGGCTCGGCCTCAACATGATGACCGAGGCCAAGGCCGGTTTTCGCGCCTTCAACGAGGGCACCAAGGAGACCGGCCGCGAGGTCGACTTCCTCAAGCTGCGGCGCCAGCTGGCCGCCGGCCGCGGCTGGGACGACGAGTTGATTCGCGAGATCTCGCCCCAGTACAAGAAATAGCCGAGAGCACGCCATGCCAAATCAAAAGATCCGCGTCGAAGAGTTTCTCGACGGCAGCGCCTTGCAGGTCGTGCTCAACGCACCCAAGGGCAACCTGCTCGACGGCGCCATGCTGGGCGAGATCAACGCCCTGCTCGACGAGCTCAAGCAGCGCCACGACCTGCGGCTGATCTGCTTCTCGGGCGCGGGCAGCCACTTCAGCTTTGGCGCCAGCGTCGAGGAGCACGTCGGCGAGCGGGCGCGGACCATGCTGCAGGCGTTTCACGGCATGTTCTACCGGCTGATCGAGCTGGCGCTGCCGACGGTTGCCGCAGTGCGCGGCCGTTGCCTGGGTGGCGGCATGGAGCTGGCGGCGTTTTGCAACTGGGTGGTGGCGGCGCCTGGCGCCGTCTTTGCTCAGCCCGAGATCCAGCTCGCCGTGTTGCCGCCGGTGGCGTCGTTGATCTTGCCGCTCAAGATCGGCCAGGCGGCTGCCGACGACATCAACCTGACCGGCCGCAACGTCGAGGCCAGCGAGGCCAAGGCGCTCGGGCTGGTCGACCGCATTGTCGACGATCCGGTGGCCGACGTCGTGACCTGGGCCGAGCGCGAGCTCAAGCCCAAGAGCGCCTCGTCGCTGCGCTGCGCGCTGCGGGCCTCGCGCTGGCGCTTCAATCAGCTGCTGCATTGCGAGCTGCCCGCAGTCGAGAAGTTCTACCTGGACGAGTTGATGGCGACCCATGACGCCAACGAGGGGCTGGCGGCGTTTCTGGAGAAGCGCAAGCCGGTCTGGCAGCAGCGCTGACGACTCTTGGACATCCCCGCAGAGGAAACGCGCGCTACCCGGCGTCCACCCCCGGGCACGGGTTCCCGCAAGCGCCGCCCCAACATTGCTGGCCGCTGCCACAGCGGAAATAATTGACGCACGCAGTTGGATTGCAGCGGTCGCGACAGCCGCCGCTGCCGCAGGCGTAGCGCTCCGTCAGTTGACACTCGCAGACTCCGTCGTCATCGCAGTCGTCAAAATTCGGATCATTGCAGTAGCAGCCCCTCTGGTCGCAGGATCTGTCGAAACCGCAGTAGCGACCGCAGCTCAGACAGTTGGTCTTGTCGAAGAGCGAGGTCTCGCAGCCGGGCGCGTTTGGGTTGCAGTCCTGGTGTGCGGAATCGCAGGTGCAGACCAGGCTGTAGCATTTTGCGTACGGACCGCAGCTGTCCCCGTCGTTTCTGGGGCGCCAGTCAAAGTCATTCATGAACATGCCACAATAGAAGCAAGGGTTGTCGGCTCGGGGAGTGCCCAGCGCGATACACTCGATGCCGCCCCAACTGCAACCCCGGCAACCGTCGGCGACCGCTGCATCGTTCGCAGCGGCGGTATCTGGTCGGCCACCGTCGCCAGCAGCCACGTCGGGAGCGGGCACATCCGGGCGCGGCCCATCGACGATCGCGGTGTCCGCGGCAAACGTATCGACTGCGCTCGCGTCGACCGCAGGCCGGTCTGCAGGACCGCCATCGGTCGTGGGCTGGTCGCTGCCCGCGCCATCGCCGCGCGCCGCGTCGGCGGTCGGGCCGACGGCGGCACACATCCGTTGGGCGCTGCAATGGTAGCCGCTTGGGCAATCGGTGTCGGCCTGACAGGTGGTCGTGTTCGGCGGGATACATGCGTTGCCGACGAGCACCGCAACCAACGGGTAGGTCAAGAGGTACCGTTTCATGGGACTCTCTGGTCGGGACACAAACCACCCGCAACGCGGCAGCAGCGCAACGCGCCTGCGATTCACACCGCGCGCTGCTGCAGCGCCGAGACGCGCGCCAGCAGGGCAAAGTCGCGATCCCGGTGCAGCACCGGCAGCCCGTGGCGCAGGGCGCAGGCCGCGATCAGGCAGTCAACTGAAGAACGCACGGTCAGACCATGCCGGCGGGCTGCCCGGAACAGGCCGACCGCTTCCTCGACGACGCCGATCGCCAGCGGCGACTCGACCGTGGGCAGCGCCAGCATGGCCTCGCGCGCCAACTGAAATGCGCGCTCGTGGCGAAAGCCCTGCAGCACTTCCTGTACCACGGGCAGGCAGGTCACCACCTCGTCGAAGTCCACGATCTGGTCGAGCCGAAGCGGATTGCGGGCGCGAAAGGTCTCGATCCAGATCGAGGTGTCGACGAGAATCATGTGGTTTGGCGGCTCCGCTTGCGCGGCCGGTCGTTGCGCATTGCCCCGAGATCACCGTCCCAAAGACCGGATCCAGTCAGTTCGAGGATGCGCCGCGCCTTGGCGCGGCGAATATAGTCCTCGAGCGCCAGCATGACGGCGCGCGAATAGGTCTTGACGCCGGCCAGCCGGACGGCCTCTTCGAGCGTCTTCTCATCAAGCACAAGATTTGTGCGTTTCATGTGTATATGGTAAACAGGACCAACGCCACCGTCAAGGCCGCCCCGTCAGCCTGCGCGCTCGTCAAGCAGCACCCGCACGTCGACCGCGGCCGAGCCGCCGCCGCGGGCGGTGACCAAAAACGGGTTGACGTCGATCTGCTCGATCTCGGGCAGGTCGCCCACCAGCTGCGATATCCGTAACAAGATCGACTGCAGCAGTTCGAGGTCGGCCGCGGCGTGTCCGCGATAGCCCTCGAGCAGCCGGCGGGCCCGGATCGCGCGCACCATCTCGGCCGCCTCATCGTCGGTGATCGGGTGGACCCGAAACGCCACGTCGTGCAGCACCTCGACGTCGACCCCGCCCAGGCCGAACATCAGCAGCGGGCCGAACACCGGGTCGCGGGTGACGCCGAAGATCACCTCGCGACCGCCGCTGATCATGGGCTGCACCAGGATCTGGGCGTCGGCGATCTGGCGCGCGGCACAGATGGCCTTGAGCTCGCGAAAGGCGTCGACCAGCTCGGCCACGGTGCGCACGTCGGTGATCACCGCGCCGACGTCGGTCTTGTGGACCAGGCCGGCGGCCTCGATCTTGAGCACGACGGGGTAGCCGATGGCATCGGCCGCACGCGTTGCGGCGTCGAGGTCGCTGACCAGCTCGCGTCGCGCCACCGGGACGCCGTAGATCTCGAACAGCCGGCGCGCCTCGTCGCCGGAGAGCGCACGGCGGCCGCTCTGGCGGACGGCGGAGACGATCGCCTGCGCGGCGGCAATGTCGACGTTGAAGGTCGGGAGCGTCCCCTCGGGGCGCGCGCGCCACTGACCGAGGCGCACCATGGCGGCCAGCGCCCGTGCCGCCGACTCGGGAAACAGGTAGATCGGCAACCTGGCGGCGCGCAGAGCTGCCAGCGCCTCGGTGATCGCCACGCCGTTGTTCATGAAGCAGGTGAGCACGGGCTTGCAATTGCCGCGCTCGCGCAGCTGCGCGGTGGCATCGACGATGGCGCGCGCCACTGCCGGCGCATCGATCATGATCGGTGGAATGAAGATCACGATCAGGGCGTCAACGTTGGGATCGTCGCCGCAGGCGCTGATCGCGGCTCGGTAGTCGTCGGCGCCGCCGATGGCGATGACGTCGATCGGATTGCGGACGCTGGCCTCGGCGCGCAACACCTGTTTCAGCTGCTGCCGCGTCGACTCTTGCAGCTCGGGAACCTCGAGCCCGACGCTGACCGCGGCATCGGTGGCCATGATGCCCGGCCCGCCGGCGTTGGTGATGATGCCGACACGCTTGCCGGTCGGCAGCGGCTGGCAGGAGACCGCGAGTGCCACGTCGAACAGCTCGCCCACCGTGGTCACCCGGATCACGCCGCACTGGTCGAGCAGGGCGTCGACGCCGGCATCGAGGCCAGCGAGCGAACCGCTGTGCGAAAAGGCGGCGCGGGCGCCGGCGTCGGTGCGGCCGGCCTTGACCGCGATCAGCGACTTGCGGCGCGAGATGTCGCGGGCGATCTTGGTGAACTGCTGCGGTTCGCCAAACGATTCGAGATAGAGCAGGATGACGTCGGTGTTGGCGTCGTCGCCCCAGAAGCGCAGCAGATCGTTGGCGCTGACGTCGACCGCGTTGCCCATCGAGGCGAACATCGAGAAGCCAATGCCGACGCGGTCGCCGTGGGCAATGATGGCGTCGCCCAGGGCGCCGGACTGGGTCACGAATGCGATATTGCCGGCCGGCGGCCGCACCGTCGAGAAGGTGGCATTGAGGCTGAAGGCGGGGTCGGTGTTGACCACGCCCATGCAGTTGGGGCCGATCGCGCGCATGCCGTAGTGAGCGATCCGCGCCGCCAGCTCGCGTTCGCGCTCGATGCCGTCACCGCCCACCTCCCTGAAGCCGGAGGTGATGATCACCAGCCCCTTGACCCCCTTGCGGCCGCACTCGTCGACGACGGACAGCACCTGCTCCTTGGCGACGATGATCACCGCCAGGTCGACCGGGTCCTCGATCTCGAGCACCGAGCGATAGGACTTCATGCACAGCACGACCGGCGCCCGGGGATTGACCGGGAACACCTTGCCGGTGAACTCGGAGCGCAGCAGGTTGGACACCAGCTCGCGCGCCAGGGTGTGCGGCTTGTTGGTAGCGCCGATGACCGCGACCGAGCGCGGGCGAAAGATCGAGGCGACTGACGGTTTCATCAAAGGTCGACGGCTGCTAACCCAGGTGGGGCGCGGGTGCTTTGCCCCAGGTCGTCCCCGGCCGCTCGACCGTATAGAAGACGCGGATATCGGGCGTGTCGTCGAAGATGCGTGGCACCACCTGGACCTTCATGCCGATCTTGACGTCGGCCTGCGGCAGGGTTTCGCCGCTCCAGGCCAGCAGCCGGCCGCCGTCGTCGAGCTCGACCACGACGCAGGTGTAGGGCACGTCGCGATCGAAGCCGGTGGGCGCGGCGTCGATGCGGGTATAGGTCCAGACCGTGCCCTTGCCACTGTACTCGACGAACTCGAACTCGCCGGACATGCACTGTGGGCAGTCGGCGCGTGGCGGGAAGATCTTGTAGCCGCACTGCTTGCAGCGCGAGCCCATCAGGCGGCCGTCCTTGAGGTGGACCGCGAAGTCCTGCACCTTGGAATACGGAACGAAGCTGACCCGACCAAACCAACTGAACACGTTGGCCTCCTAATTCTTCTTGAAGACGTGGACGAAGCAGTACTGGCCGATGCCGCCAACGTTGTGAGTCAACCCGACGTCGGCGTTGGGCACCTGACGTGGTCCGCACTCGCCGCGCAGCTGCTTGACCACCTCGACCGCCATGGAGACGCCGGTGGCGCCGATCGGGTGGCCCTTGGACTTGAGCCCGCCGTCGACGTTGACCGCCACGCCGCCGCCACCGATGTACGGCTTCTTCTCCTCGATGTAGCGGCCGCCCTTGCCCTTCTCGCAGAAGCCCAGATCCTCGTAGGCCATGATCTCGGCGATGGTGAAGCAGTCGTGCACCTCGGCCACCTTGACGTCCTTGGCGGTGACCTCGGCCATGCGGTAGGCCTGCTGCGCGGCGTCGGTGGCGGACTGCAGTCCGGTCAGGTTAGGCCGCTTGAGCACCGACATGCTGGCCGTGGCGCAACCCACACCATCGAGCCAGACGGTCTTCTTGCTCAGCGCCTTGGCGCGGTCTTCGGACGCCAGGATGACGCAAGCCGCGCCGTCGGCGTTGGCGCAGCAGTCGTAGACGCAGAACGGCGTCGCCACCGGCTCGGAGTCGCGCGCTTTCTCGATGGTGATCTCTTTTTGAAAGAGCGCGTTGGGGTTCTTGGCGCCGTAATGGTGGTTCTTGACCGCCACCTGCAGCAGGTTGTCACGCGTGGTGCCAAAATCGTGCATGTGGCGGGTCGCAAACAGCGCGTAGTAGCCGGGGAAGGTGGTGCCAAACACCGACTCCCATTGCACCTCGCCCACCCGGCCCATCAGCGCCAGGATGTCGGCCGTCGCCAGCTCGGTCATCTTCTGGCAGCCGATGACCGCCACCACCTTGTGTAGCCCGGACTGGATCGCCATCCAGCCAGTGCGCATGGCTGCGCTGCCGGAGGCGCAGGCCACCTCGGTCAGCCACGTTGGCAGCGGGTTGAGGTTGAGGTATTCCTGCACCGCGCCCGCCACCGAACGCTGCTTGTGGTACTCGGGCACGGCGGCGATGACCGAGGCGTCCAGCTCCTTGCGGTCGATGCCGGCGTCCTGCAGCGCAGCTCGGAACGCCTCGAAGGCCAGCTCCTGAACCGTGGCGTCGGAACGGCGGCCGAAGCGACCGTGCCCGACACCGATGACTCCCACGCGTCCTGACATATGTGCTCTCCCGCGCGCGCCCCGACGTCCCCGTCGCGGCCGCGTGTGACGTCGTCAAATGTACTGTCCGCCGTCGATCTTGATGATCTCGCCGGTGATGTGGCGCGCCAGGTCCGAGCACAAGAACGCCACCAGGTGCGCGCAGTCCTCGGCCGTGGCGAAGCGGCCGAGCACGGTCTCGGCGAGCGCGACCGCCTGGAACTCCGGCGGCACGCTCTTCATCATTTCGGTCATCACCAGGCCCGGCGCCACGACGTTGACGTTGACGTTGAAGCGGCCCAGCTCCTTGGCCAGCGACTTGGAGAGGGCGATCTCGCCGCCCTTGCTGGCCGCGTAGTTGCACTGGGCGAACTTGCCGCGCATGCCGTTGATCGACGAGATGTTGACGATCTTGCCGGAGCGCTGCTGCTTGAAGACCAGCGCCGCGGCCTTGTTGTAGTTGAAGCAGCCCTTGAGGTTGACGTTGAGTACCTGGTCGAACTGCTGCTCGGTCATCTTCCAGACCGGGCCGTCCCAGGTGATGCCGGCGTTGCTGACCATGATGTCGAGCCGGCCGAACTTCTTGACCACCTCGTCGACCATCTTCTGCGCGTCGGCAAACGACGAGACGTCGGCCTTGATTGCCAGCCCCTTGCCGCCGTGCTTCTCGACCTCGGCCACCACCTGCTTGGCCTCGTCGTCGTGCTTGCGGTAGTTGACTGCGACGCTGCAGCCCTCCTTGGCCAGCTCGACGGCGATCGCAGCGCCGATGCCCAGGCTGCCGCCGGTGACGATTGCGCTCTTGCCCTTGAGCCCCAGGTCCACGGTCCCACCTGCCTTTCGTGAATGATCGCGCGCTTGAAACGGCACGATTGAGCCAAGCCGGTCACGAGAAGTCAAGAGGTGGCGCGGCGGACCCGGGGGGCGCGGACCACGGTGGCGCGCCAGCCGGACCCGCGCTAGCGTGCGCTCATGAGCGCGTCCGCCCTGCCCAGCGCCCTGCGCAAGATCTCGTGGCGACTCATCCCGTTCATGTTCCTGCTGTACGTGGTCGCCTACCTCGATCGCGTCAACATCGGCTTTGCCCAGCTGCAGATGAAGCAGGCGCTCACCATGTCCGACGCGGTGTACGGATTTGGCGCCGGACTGTTCTTCATCGGCTACTTTTTGCTCGAGGTGCCCAGCAACCTGCTGCTCCAGCGCTTTGGACCGCGGCGCTGGATGGCGCGCATCATGGTCACCTGGGGCGTCATCTCGTCGGCGCTGATGTTCTCCCAGGGCGCGCTCAGCTTCTACCTGCTGCGCTTTGCGCTTGGCGTGGCCGAGGCCGGCTTTTTCCCGGGCATGATCCTCTATCTGACCTACTGGTTTCCGCAGCGCGAGCGCGCGGCAGCCGTGGCG
>Ga0315268_10002551_pt1 | contig 20485 bp, 12 predicted proteins | sample C1_top_MG_FD_204535 | JGI IMG/M metagenome (GOLD analysis project Ga0315268, IMG submission 204535) | Sediment microbial communities from Yellowstone Lake, YNP, Wyoming, USA - C1_top | ecosystem: Environmental > Aquatic > Freshwater > Lake > Sediment | place: USA: Wyoming | collected 2017-08-01
ACGTGGGCGGGCGCGACCAGCTGACCGGCGAGTACCACGGCATCCACTGGCACGTCAGCCGCAACGTTCGGGTCGAGTACCGAGCAGGCGATGCGATGCGCAACGAGATCCGCGACGTGCGCGTGATCGCTGCCGACGGCAAGAACACACTGTTCACCAACGCAGACCAACCCGAACTTCCGGTCGACACCGAATGGCGTGCCATGGACTGCGTGGACTGCCACAACCGGCCAACTCACGTCTTTTTCTCGGCCGAGCGCAACGTCGACACGATGCTGCTGCGGCGAGAGGTCGACACCAGCCTGCCTGAGCTCAAGGCCGCCGGGCTGGCAGCGGTCACGGCCGACTATCCAAGCCAGCAGGCCGCGAGCGACGGTATCAAGAAGAGCTTGCTCGATTTCTACCGCACCAAGCATCCGGACGTGCTGGCGCAGAAGCAGCCCGCGATCGAGGCCGCGGCCAAGGTGCTGTTCGACCAGGTGTATGTGGTCAACGTCTACCCCGAGCTCAACATCAAGTGGGGCACCTACGCCAGCCGCGTCGGTCACAACGATAGCCCCGGCTGCTTTCGCTGCCACGACGGCAATCACAAGACTGCAGAGGGCAAGGATATCAGTCAGGACTGCGAACTCTGCCACGCGGTTATCGTCGACGGCGATCGGATGTCGGCCATCGAGGACAGCGTCAAACAGTACATCCACTGAACGCTACGGCAGTGCGATGATCTCGTCGGCAACCGCCGGCCTGACCTCGGACTGATAGAGCACGCGCACCACGCGCTCGGCGTCGATGGCGCCCGGCCGCGTCACCTTGACCTGGTCGTCCACGATCGCCACCACGGTGGAGGACGGTCCCGGCGCCAGATCGCCGGCATCGATGAAGAGCTCGACCCGGCCGACAAAGTTCTTGCGGACCTGGGCAGCAGATCCGGCGCCCTGCCGCGCCTCGCGGTTGGCGCTCGAGACCAGCAGCGGGCGACCGACGTCGTGGACCACGCGCCGCAGCAGCGGGCTGTGGGGTATGCGCACGCCCAGCTTGCCGTTGGCCTTGGCCAGTTGCTTGATGACCTTGTGTGGCAGCTCAGGGTGCGGGTCCATCAGGATCGTGAGCGGACCCGGCCACAGCTGGCGCGCCAGCCTGAGCACGACGGCATCGACCTTGGTCGCCACCTGATAGAGCATCTTTTCGCTGTCGATGAAGACGAGCGAGGGCGCCTCCCGGGTGCGTCGCTTCGACGCCATCAGGTGGTTGACTGCTGTCTCGTTGGTCAGGTCGGCCAGGATGCGGTAACTGCTATCGCAGGGTAGGCAGACCAGCCCACCATCCATGAGCACTGCGACGATCTCGGCGACGTATTCGGGGTGATCCTGCAAGCCTTGGAACGCAATGGTCTTCATTCACTCACCGCTGCAAAGCATGGTGCATAGCGTTTTCGTTGTCGCTGGTCAATCTGCGCACTCGGTGCCGACGCCTGGCACTACAGCAGCGCCAGCTGTTCGGGTGCGGGATAGATGTGGTGGCGATCCTGGCGCAGCGCGACCAGGCCGACTTCGAGCCCAAGCTCGTCGACGCGTTCGCGCATCGCAGCGAGCGCGAGTTCGGGCCGGTTGTTGGTCTGCGACAAATGCATCAAAAACAGCTGGCGCAGTCGCGGTCCAGCGACGGCGGCCAGTGCGTCCACCGCCTGCTGGTTGGAGAGATGGCCGACCTCGGAGCGAATGCGCTGCTTGAGAAAGGCGGGATAGGGGCCAGCGCGCAGCAGCTCGGGATCGTGGTTGGTCTCGATGCCGACGATGTCGCAATCGCCCAGCGCGGCCAGCGCCTCGGCATTTGGGTATCCCAGGTCGGTGGCAAACGCCGCGACCGTGCCGTCGGGCAGCGCAAAGCGGTAGCAGACCGGATCCGCCGCGTCGTGCGAGATGGCAAACGGCGTGATCGAGAACGGTCCGACGACAAAGGTCTGGCCAGGCAGCACGCTGCGCCGTTCGCATGCCGCACGCGGGCCAAAGCTCAACGCCGCGGTGGTCTTCGCAGTGGCGCAGATCACAACGTCAGGACGGCGCGCAAACAGCTTGAGCCCGGCCACGTGGTCGCTGTGCTCGTGCGTGATCAGCACGGCCTGCACGTGCGCAGCGTCGACGTCACAGCTGGCCAGCCGCTGCTTGAGCGTGCGCGGACCGAAACCGCAGTCGAGCAAAACGCAGCAGTCGCCGTAGGTCAGTGCCGCCGCGTTGCCGCTCGAGCCCGAGCCGGCGAAACGGATGGTCAGGCGCGGCCGCGCCGGGTCGCCGGCCGGCGCGCAACGAGATGAATTTGCAGTCGGCGCAGTGCGTCTCAAGGTCGTACTCATTCGGCACGTTTTGCGGCGCAAACGGCCGATGCAACACCGGAAGACAGGTTTCGCGCCGACCACATGGAGTAGGGAGGATCAGATGAAAAAGGCAACTCGAAACATGCTGACCGCTGCTGGTTGTGCCGGTCTGCTGCTGGTCGCCACTGCCGCGTCGGCGCACCCGCTGGTCCGCGTGGCACCGGTGGTGAGTGTGCAGCCGATGCTGCCCCCGGTCGGGGTCACCGTGCAGGCCGGTCCGCTCGCCATCACCGCCGCGCCTTTCATCGTCGATGCGTACTATGGACAGGGCGAATCGTTTTACGCCGAGGGTGCGTGGTGGATCCTCGACGGCGGCCAGCTGTTCCAGATCGGCTGGTATGACGGCCGTCAGGTCCTGGTGCTGCCCTACGGCTACCCGCTGTGGCAGCGCGAGCTGATCGCTGACTACGGCTGGTACTACCGCAACCGCGCGCGCGTCAGCTACGTCGACTTCTACCGGCGCGATGACTGGTGCCGGCACGCGCACGGCGAGCGCTACCGCAACCCGTACGAGTACCGCGCCTTCGAGCAGCAGCAACACCGGGTGACCAGCATCGCGCAGAACCACGGTTACCAGGGCAGCCACGAGAGCGGTTACCGTCCCAGCACCAACAGCGGTCACCAGGAGGTGCGCGGCAACTCGTCGCGCGGCAACTCGGCGCGCGGCAACGGTGTGGCGCGCGGCCACCAGACGGCACGCGGCAACGGCCATGGCCAGAGCAACGGACGCGGTCACCAGAAATACGACTGAGTGATTGTCGTCTGAACGCCCGCCCGCCCGATCGACCTCACCGCACCTTGCACTTGCCGCCGATACCGCACAGCCGCGTCTGGATCGACCCGATGTCGTGAAGACTGCAGTAGTAGACGTTGGTCGCCGAGGTCGCGCAGCTGCCGTCGGTGTTGATCCGGTAGTAGTCGACGTACGGGCCAGACGAGCACAGGTTGCCTCCGGCAGTGCCGGCCTTTGCCTCGCCGCTCTGGTTCCAGGCGACGACACTGCCGTCGCTGCCCTGGGTGTAGGGCGTGCCGGTGCAGCCAGCGTTGTTGAAGTAGACCCACCCGTAGGTCTGCACCAAGGCACAGTTGAGATCGCCCAGCCGCTTGACGTTGCCGGTGGCGTCGGAATAGAGGATCCCCGCACAGGTGACGTCGAACGCGTTGTCGACGCCGAGGTAGGGGCCGATCGGCGTTGCACCGTCTGCCTGGTAGACCCAGAGCTTCTGGCTGAGCCGGTCGACGTAGGCCTTGGTGGCGACGTCGTCGGGATTGACGGGTTGGGCGCTGTTGACGATGCGATAGGTGGGTGACGGACCGGCCAGGCGGATGTTGCCGCCGACCTCGAGCCGTTCGCTGGGCACGGCGCTGATGCCGACATTGCCGTTGCTCTCGCTGATCGTCGACGATTGCAGCGTCTGCGCTCCGGCATAGCGGGCGATTGCGCCAGCGCTCCCAGTGCCCGTCAGAAAACCGTTGTTGGCGGTCCACAGGTCGACCTGCGCCTCGTCGATCGGATTGCCGGTGCCGATGTCGGCCGGCACGTTGATCAGGTTGGCCCAGTTGACCTGGATGGTGTGGTCCCCGGCCAGGCTGCCCTGGATCTGCGCCGTGGTCGAGTAGTTGGCCGGATTGAAACCGACGAGCGCCGTCGATTCGCCGCAGGCGGCGGCTCGCAACGCGTACGGCACCGACGTGATCGGCGTGCGCGGCAACAGCCCTTCGCCGTTGATGACCAGGCTCATCCAAAGTTGTTGGCCCGAGAAGTCGCCGAGCGAAAATGGAGTGCTTGCACCCAGCTCGACGCTGAATTCGCCGCGGTCGACCGCGAGGGCCGCGAAGGTCTCGGTCCACAGCAACTGGCCGCCGTCGGCGGCATCGTAGAGATCGAAGATGGCACTGACTGTGCCTGTTACCGGCTGGCCGTCCTGCTCGAGCAGGCCGACATAGGTCAACCGCGTCGGCGCCTGGGCGCGGCCCGCGGTCGTCGCGAACAGCGCGAGCAGTGACGTGGCGGATGCGATGGCGAGACGGGCGGTCGCATTCATGGGTCCCTCGTCGTGACGAAGGGTGATCGGACGCGAAAGTGCTGGGACGTGGCAGAGCTCGCGCCCGGCGGACTGACCAGCATGCCGCGCGCGCGATAACTGGCGTTCTGGATCGGGCCGGCAGTCGGCACCAGCACTCCCGTCGCCTGCAGTGTGGTCGAGATCGGCACGTCGCGACCACGGGTATCGCGCGCGATGGCGTCGCTGGCAACACGGTCCAAGCTGCCACCGTCGCTGGTCTCGGGCCGGCAGACGCCGCCGCTGCAGCGCGCACCATCGAAGCAGTCGCGATCGCGCGCGCACAGCCAGCGGCAGACGCCCTCGCTGCAGGTTTCGGTGGCCAGACAGTCAGCAGGGTTGGCGCAGGCTTGGCCGACCGGCAAACAGGCGCCGGAGATGCAGGTGAGGCCAGGTCCACAGTCGGCGGTCACCGCGCAGCGGGTGCGGCAGCCGTGCTCGACGCACAGCTGTTGCACCGGGCAGTCGGCCGACGTAGCACACGTCGCAGCCGGCGGACAACCGGCGCTGGTCGCGACCGCTGCGGTCATTACCATCGCCAGCGTGACCAGCGCACGACCAGGTTCGATGTGCACGCTCGGAGTCGTCATCCACACATACCCGTCGAGAAGGAGATGATACCACGCGTCCGCGGCGGTCTGTAGATGGCCTGTGGGCGACCAGCCTGCAAGCGAGCAACGGCGTAAAACCGCTGCAAATCGGCGCCGATCGGGATATTGACAGTGACCTTTGCGGACGCCCTGGGGCAGCCCGGCGAACGGAATCGGGAGTCACCACATGCAACGCAACAACATTGGGTGGGGAGAAGCGACGATGCGCGGTCCATGGTTGGTCCCGGTCTTGGGTTTGATGCTGGCAGCGTGCGGCGATTGCGGCGGCACGACGACCACCACCTGCGACACGCATAGCGAATGCGGTAGCGGCAAGTGGTGCGACAACGGTGTCTGCACTGCTGGCACTGCCTGCACCTCGGACAACGGCTGCAGCGCCACGCAGGTGTGCCGCAACTCGGTGTGCGTGCCCGGCTCGCGCGACAGCGGCTTGCTGGTTGACAGCGGTGGCACCGACGCCGCGCACGTCGACACCGGGAGCGACGCGGCCACGCAACCGGCCTGCGGCATCACGTTCGATCCCAGCCCGGTTGACTTTGGAGCCTCGCGCATCGGCGTGCCGGTCACCCGCGTGGTCACGATGCACAACGCGAGCCAGACCGCGGTGACTGTTTTTTCGGTGCAGATCAATCCCAACAGCAGCGCCAACGAGTACGCGGTCGATGGCGCCAACTCGTTCACCAGCGGCAGCGTCCCGGTCGGTCAGAGCCAGTCGGTGACGATCATCTACACGCCGCGCGACGGCGTGCCGGACAGCGCGACGCTGCAGGTCAACACGCAGTGCCAGCCGACCGCGGTGTTCACGGTGACGTTGAGTGCAGAGTTCAAGTTCTCGCCTGCGATCGCAGTCACCGAGTACGCCAACACCAGCACGCCAGGTCTGGTGACGCTGCCCTTTGGCGACGTTCGGCAGTCGTTCCCTTCCGACAAGATGGTCTTCATCAAGAACACCCAGCCCGAGTCGGCGCTGGTGATCCAGAGCATCGTTGTGTCGCCGTCGACGGGTAACGACTTTCGCATCATTATCGACCGCTCAGGCGTGCAGTCGCTGTCGCAGTGGACCGCGACCTGCACTGCTCCTGCGGTCGGTTGCGACGTTGCGCGCCAGGAGACCTGCGTCGAGGGCGCCTGCCAGGAGACCGCCGGCACCTGGGTCGACCAGGTGGCGGTGCGGGTGCAGTTCGTGCCGTCGCGGCTGGGGCAGCAGTCGGCCCAGCTGCGCATCGTCAACAACGACACCACACCGTCGGCCGACGCCAACTACGTCATCTCGCTGACCGCCAACGGCATCGCCGCCTACGACTGCGAGGCGCGCAGCTTCGCAGACGGCACCTGGGACGGCAGCAAGTGCGTCTGGGCGTGCCAGGTCGGCCATGTCGACGCCAACCTGGACCTGAACGCGTCGCAGACGCCGGGCTCTTCCAATGGCTGCGAGTACGCTTGCACTGGCAACGCCGGCACCGCCGATCCGCCCGACCTCAGCGGCCTCGACGCCGACTGCGACGGCATCGACGGCGAGGTGGAGGAGGGTTGGTTCGTCGCCATCGGCGCTGGTACCAACGGTAACGGCAGCAAGGCAAGCCCGTTCAACAACCTGGCCGACGGCATCAGCAACGCCCAGCAGAGCGGCACCAAGAAACATGTCTACATCTCGGGCGAGACATATTCCTTGGCCAGTACACTGGAGCTGCCGGACGGCGTGTCGCTGTTCGGCGGTTACGACTACAGCCAGAACTGGCGTACCCGCACCGGCACGACCTCGATCAACGGCGCGGTCACGGCGCTGCATGCGGCCAGCGTGAACAGTCTGGCGCACGAGACGCGGTTGCAAAAGCTGGTCGTCAACGCTGCCAACGGCACCCTGGCGCAGCGCACGTCGATCGCGCTGCAAGCGGTCGACGCACCCGGGCTGATCCTCGAGGGGGTGACGCTCAACGCTGGCGCCGGCCTGGCCGGCGCGAACGGCACAGCGGGCGGTACCGGCCAGAGCGGCGAGGATGGCGACGTTGGACTGGGCGGCTGCAACTGGGGCGCCGGCTGGGCCAACTGTCGAGAGGGCGGCCGTGGCGGCCAGTCGTTCTGCGCCGGCGCCAAGGGTGGCGCTGGCGGCAACGGCGGCTTTCACGAGTGGCCGCGCAACGACGTCGCCAATCTCAACTCTGGCACGGACGGCGTGGTCACACTTGCAGGTAAATACTTTGACTCGGCATCCGGGCCATTCGACAACGACTATAACAACGATGGCGATCCTGACGACGTGACCGGCTACATCATCGAGCTGAGCGGTGCGACCAACGAGAACAACAACGGTCGCTTCACCATCACCAGCGTGGTCAGTGCAACGCGGATCCAGATCAACAACGCGGTCGGCATCGCCAACGAGAGCGGCATCGATTGGGCGCTCAAGCTGCAGCGCGGACCGCTCGACGGCGAGAGCAACAGCGCAGCGCAAGCCGGCGGCCAGGCCGGCGGCCGGCAGGGCGCCAACCTCTACAACGTGTGCTACGGGCAGACCGGCAGTGACGGCGCCGATGGTCGGCACGGCAATCCAGGAAATGGTGGCGCCGTGGTGGCGGGCAGGATCGTCGGCAATTTCTGGGTCGACGGAGATGGCACTGGCGGCACCAATGGCGTCGGCGACTCGGCTGGTGGCACTGGCGGCGGCGGCGGCGCGGGCGGTGATTGCGAGCCCGATTGCCTGATCTATCTCAACCCCTGGAACGTCTGTCTCATCGTGTGGGACGACTACTGCAATCTGGCGCCGCAGTGCGTGACCGGTCAGACCAGCTGGGGAGGTGGTGGCGGCGGCGGTGGATCTGCGGGATGCCCTGGCACTGCAGGCACTGCGGGAACGGCCGGTGGTTCCTCGATCGGCATCCTGGCCATCCGGTCGCCGTTGATCGTGACCGGCGGCGCCATCAATGCCGGAAGCGGCGCTGTCGGCGGTAGCGGTGGTGCGGGCGGCGCCGGTGGCGTCGGCGGCGCGGGGCAGACCGGCGGCGTTGGCACCGTCACGTCGGGCGCCGGTGGCGATGGCGGCGGCGGTGGGCGCGGCGGCTTTGGCGGCGGCGGCGCCGGCGGCGCTGGCGGCGACTCGATCGGCATCGTCTACACTGGCACGGCGCCGACGACGGGTGGCGGCTGCGCCATCACTCCACATGCCGCCGCATCCGGTGGCTCGGGGGGTGCAGGCGCACCGACCACGCCAGTCAATCTGTGCAATCGTGCGAACGCGGCGCAGTGCGGCACTGGCGCCAACGGCCCCAACGGCCGCTCGCAGCAGACCCTGCAACAGTGACGCGCGATCGAAGGGGAGGGTCTCACATGGCACGCTTGACGTACCTGACGCTGCTGCTCGCGCCGCTGCTGCTGGCGCGCTGCAACTGCGAGCCCGGCACGCTGCCCACTGACGACGCTGGCGGCCGCGTCTGCACCAGCGACGGCGATTGCGGGACCGGCTTTGTCTGCCGGCAGACGCGCTGCGTGCTCAATGGATTCGTCGATGCCTCGGTCGGCGATGGGGCCAACACCGATGTGGCGCCAGCCGACGGTCCGGCCAGCGGCCGCATCTCGGTCGAGCCCGCTAGCCTCTATCTTGAATTCGGCGGCACCCGGCTCGGGGTGCCGGTGCTGCGCACGGTCACCGTGATCAACGTCGGTACTGCTGCGCTGCACCTGTACCAGATCCGGCTGCGCGACAACGCCAGCAACGAGTTCAGCAGTCAGCCCGCAGGCGCGGTCAACATCGATCTGCCTCCGGGCAATGACCTCAGCATCGAGGTGACCCACACGCCGGCCGACGGCACCGCGGATCGCGCATTTCTGGGTATCGTGTCGTCGGACCCGGCGCAGTCGCTGGTCGAGGTCGAGCTGTTTGCCGAGTTCAAGGGCGACCCGGTGCTGGCAGTGGTCGAAGATCGCGCGGCGAGTGCGCCCGAGGTCGAGCTGATCCAGTTCGGCGATGTGCCGATCGGCCAGGCGCTGCAGCGCACGCTCTACCTCAAGAACATCGGCGACAGCGACTCGGTGTTGACCATCTTCTCGGTCGACAAGGATCCGGCGACCGCGCTCTCGTTCACGGTGACGCCGACGCCGTTGCCAGCGGCTCTGTCTCGCGACATGGGGCCATGCGTCGACCAGAGCACCTGCGGCGGACCACCGCATCTCTGCACGGTCGGTATCTGCTACGACGACAATGTGCCGATCGATCTGGTGGTCGTCACGGTACGCTTCGAGCCGCGCCAGCCCGGTTTCGTCGACGCCACGCTGGTGATCGTGCACGATGGCGCGGGCGAGTCCGCGGCGCGCTCCATCTACCTGGCGGGCAGCGGCACCGCGGGCCAGCTGGTGGTCGATCCGGCCGCGCTCAACTTCGGCAACGTCTTCGTCGGATTTCCGGCGACGCAACAATTGACGCTGCGCAACTCCGGCAGCGGAACACTCGACGTCACCGGCCTGGCCTTGCAGACCGGAACCAGTCATTTCTCGATCGAGGCGACGCCGACGCCGCTGCACCTGGCGGGCGGACAGAGTGCCGCGCTGGCGGTGGGCTTTGCGCCAACCGCAGCGGTCAGCGGCGCCCTCGACCTGCTGATCATCCAGAGCACTGACCCGGAACCAACGCGGCGCAGCATCAGCGTGCCGCTGATCGGCAACGGCGTCCCAGCGCCGGCGATCGGACTCGATCCCGCACGCATCGCGTTCGGCGACGTGCATATCAAGGTGTCTGGCCGCGACGCGCCCGGCATCCAGGAGTTGACGGTTCGCAACAGCGGCAGCGGCGATCTGCGGCTGCTGGGCGCCGAATTCGTGCGATCGAGCGGCTCACCGCTGCCCGCGGAGCTCCTCGTCGTGCTGCCCTCGACGACGGTGATCTCTCCCGCCGGCAGCGCGACAGTGATGCTCAAGTTCGCGCCCGAACAGATCGGCGACCTGCCGAACGATCTGCAGCTGCGGGTGCGCTCGGACGATCCGCAGCCGGGGCGTTCGACGCTGCTGCTCGACGTCACCGGCCGCGGGATCGACCCGGGGTTGCAGGTGATCCCGGGGTCGGTGCAATTTGCGGCGACCGTGGCCGGCGACACCGCATACGTCGACGTCCGGCTGATCAACAACGGCACCTTTGGTCAGGTGGTGGTGGCGCAGCCGACCTGGCAGGCAATGACGCGGCCGAGCGTGTTCGGTTACGTCGACCCCGGTGGCTGGCCGCTGGTGATCAACAACAGCGCTGAAACCACGCTACGCCTCTGGTTCAGCCCGCCGTCGCAGCTGGCGACGCCGGACTCGGCGACGCTGGTGCTGGTCTCCAACGACCTGAACACCACGCCGTTGCTGCTGCCGGTGGCGGGTGGATCTTCCGACTGCCCGGGCAAGGTCGGCGCCAGCGGCAGCTTCCAGAACCCGCCCGGTGCCTGCGTCTACAGCTGCCTGCCCGGCCGCCACGACCTGGATGGTGACCTGGTACAACCGAGTGGCAGTTGCGAGTATGCGTGCAGCGGAAACACCAGCGCGAACGATCCGCCCGATCGTGCATTCGTCGACGACAACTGCGACGGTATCGACGGCGAGATCAGCAACTCGATCTTCGTGGCGCCGCCGCCGATCGGCCGCACTGGCGGCGCGGGCAGCATCAGCGATCCGCTGGCGACCGTGAGCGACGGCATCGTAGCGGCGCGCGTGCAAGGCAAGTCGGCGGTGATCATCGCGACCGGCAGCTACCGCGAACACGTCGTGATGAACGCTGGCGTTTCGCTTTACGGCGGTTACGACGCAGCCGCCTATGCGACGCTGCACCGCTGGCCGCGCGACACCTACACCTCCAACCCGACGCTGCTGACCGGGCCCGGACCAGTACTCGAGGCGAGCAACATCAGCACTACCACCCGGATCCAGAATCTGATCGTCGATGCCGACGACGCTGCAGGTGCAGGCACCAGCTCGATCGCGGTGCGCCTGGTCGCCTGCACCTCGTCACTGGCAATCGAAAGCTGCCGCATCGCCGCCGGTTCGGGCACTGCTGGCCGGTCCGGATCGATCGGCAGTATCGGCGAAGACGGCAGCACCGGCAGCATGGGCGACCAGGGATGCGAGGACTCGAGCTTTGCCTGTTCGAGTTGCTCGCAGCCCTGGGGTGGCCGGGGCGGCAGCACATGGTGCAGCGGCTCTGGCGTCCCGGCGTGGAGTGGCGGCGCTGGTGGCAACGCCAATCGCGCCGGCGGCACTGGCTACGGCGGTACCGTCGGCAGCGGTGGAGCACTGGCTGGCGCGGGCGGCAGCGGCACACCGCCACACATGGGCGACACCTGTTACTCGACGTCGTCGGCCTACTGGGGCGACAGCGGGGGGGCCGGGCCACAGGGAACGCACGGGAGCCTGGGTCCCGCGTTCGGCCAGATGACCGCGACCGGTTATCTGCCGGCCAGTGGTGACAGCGGCAACTGGGGCGCACCGGGTGGTGGTGGCGGCGGCGGCGGTGGCGGTGGTGGCGGCGAGACCAACTGCGATTCGTATGGCGGTGCGGGCGGCGGCGGAGGCAGCGGTGGCTGCGGCGGCTCGGGCGCAAGCGGCGGCAGCGGCGGCGGCGGGTCGTTCGGCATCGTGGTCTGGGGCGGCGGGCCTGCCATCACCTACTCGATCGTGGTGACGTCGAGCGGAGGCAACGGCGGCAGCGGTGGCGTCGGCGGCGCTGGCGGCAATGGTGGTCTGGGTGGTCGCCAGTGTCCGTATTCGACGACCTGCTGCGCGGGCAACAACTACGGCGGCTCGAACGAGCAGGACGACGGTTCTAACGGCGGCGCTGGTGGCACTGGCGGCGCAGGTGGTCGCGGTGGTTGTGGCGGTGCCGGTGGCGGCGGACCGAGCATCGGCGTGGTCAAGGCCAACAGTGCAACGCCGCTGTTGCAGTCCAACTCGTACACGTTGGGCAGCAGCGGCGCAGGCGGCACCCGGCCAGTCAGCGGCTGCAGCAGCGCCAGCAACGGCAACGCCGGGATCAGCGCCAGCGTCTATCCGTGAGCGGACGACTTGACGTCGTCGACGCGGATCCGGTCGAACTAGACGATCGGCGACGGGTGCGCTAGCCTGCCAGTTCCCTGTTGGGGGCGGGCGAGCGTCTTATGGCATCGCGTCCGGTCATCGGGATCAGGCACGAGGACAAGAACCGGTGGGAACGGCGGGCGCCGTTGGCACCCGAACACGTGCGCGTGCTGGTCGAGCAGCACGGCCTGGACGTGGTGGTCGAGCCGTCGCCGATGCGCGTATTCGACGATGCCGCCTACCAGGCCGCTGGCGCCCGGCTGTCGCACGACTTGGACCTCTGCAAAATCATTTTCGGCGTCAAGGAGACACCGAGCCCGAAGCTGTTGCCCGGTCTGGCCTATATCTTTTTCGCCCACGTCATCAAGGGCCAGCCCAACAACATGCCGATGCTGCAGACCGTGCTCGAACGTCGCTGCCACCTGTTCGACTATGAAAAGGTGACCGACACCGGCGGCCGGCGGCTGGTCTTCTTTGGCCGCTTTGCCGGTCTCGCTGGCATGCTCGACACGCTGTGGTCGCTGGGGCAGCGGTTGGCGCTGGACGGGCTGCACACGCCATTCTCCCAGATGCGGCGCGCCTACCAGTACCGCGATCTCGATCAGGTGCGCGACCACATGCGCGAGATCGCCGACAAGATCCGGTGCGACGGCCTGCCCGATGCGCTGGTGCCCTGCGTGATCGGCCTGACTGGCTACGGCAACGTGTCGCAGGGCGCGCAGGAGGTGCTGGCGCTATTGCCGACGACGGAGATCAGCCCCGAACAGCTACTGGCAGGCGAGTGGGGCGGCAGCGACCTGCGCCACACCTTGATCAAGGTGGTGTTCAAGGAGCAGCACATGGTGGCGCCGGTTGCGAGCGACCAGCGCTTTGAGCTGCAGGACTACTACCAGCATCCCGAGAAGTACCGCGGCGACTTCGACCGCTTTGTCGACAAGCTGAGCGTGCTGGTCAACTGCATCTACTGGGACAAGCGCTACCCCCGACTGCTGACGCGCGCGACCGTGCGCCGGCTGTTCGAGGCAGGTCCGCCGCGGCTGCGCGCGGTGGGCGACATCTCGTGCGACATCGAGGGCGGAGTCGAGGTGACGCTGCGGGCGACCAATGTCGATGCTCCCTGTTTCGTCTACGACCCGGAGACCGATGCAGCAGTCGACGGACTCACCGGTCGCGGCCTGGTCGTGATGGCGATCGACAACCTGCCTTGCGAGCTGCCGGCCGACGCCACTCGCAGCTTCGGGGACGTGCTCAATGTGTTTGCGCCGGCGCTGGCGCGGGCCGACTACCGGGCGCCATTGGTCGAGCTGGCGATACCGGACGAGCTGCGTCGTGCGCTGGTCGTCTACCAGGGGCTATTGACGCCAGCTTACGAATACCTGCAACCGCACATCGATGCGTATGGCCGCGGCTGACCGAACGGCCAGAGGGTCTGACCGATGAAGCGCGTACTCGTTTTGGGGGCCGGCCTGGTGGCGCGGCCGACCGTGCGCTACTTGCTCGAACAGGCCAAGGTCAGGGTCAAGGTCGCCGATGTCGTCGTGAGCAAGGCCGAGGCGCTGATCGACCGCCATCCCAACGGCGAGGCGCAGCCGCTCGACGTTGCGGACGTCCAGGCCCTCGAAGCAGCGGTGCGCGAGAGCGACGTCGTCATCAGCCTGCTGCCCTGGGTTCACCACTTGGCGGTGGCCAAGCTGTGCCTCGCGCACCGCAAGCACATGGTCACGGCGTCATACGTCAGTCCGGCCATGCGTGAACTCGACCCGCAGGTGCGGGATGCCGGTCTGCTGTTCCTCAACGAGATGGGCCTGGATCCGGGCATCGACCACATGTCAGCGCAGCAGATCATCGATCAGGTCAAGGGACACGGCGGTCGCATTGTCAGCTTCCTGTCCTATTGCGGTGGCTTGCCCGCACCTGACGCCGACAACAACCCATGGAACTACAAGTTCTCGTGGAGTCCGCGCGGCGTGGTGCTCGCCGCCAAGAACGAGGCTCGCTACATCGAGAACGGCAAGCTGGTCGAGATACCCAACCGGGACTACTTCGAGAGCGTGCGTTATGTGCGGGTCGCCGGCCTCGGCGTGTTCGAGTGCTACCCCAACCGAGACTCGACCTGCTACGTCGACATCTACGGCCTGCAGGGGATCGACACCATCTACCGCGGCACGCTGCGGGTGCCGGGCCACTGTGCGACCTGGACCACGATCGTGCGCGCCGGCCTGCTCGACCTCGACGAACGCGTCGGCATGGCTGACCAGACCTATGCCGACTTCATGTGCGGCCTGACCGGCGGCACACCGGAGACGGTACGCGAGTCGTACTGTCGCAAGACAGGTATCCCGATCACCCACGACGCGATCGCGCGGCTCGATTGGCTGGGGTTGTTTGGCAACGAGAGGATTGGCGTCGACCGGATCTCGCCGCTCGACGTGCTGGCGAACCGGCTCAGCCAGAAATTGCAGTACGCAGCGGACGAGCGCGACATGGTGGTGCTGGTGCATGAGTTCGTGGCCGAGGCCAGCGGCAAGCGCGAGTACATCCGCTCGCAGCTGATCGACTTTGGCGTGCCCGGCGGCGACAGCGCGATGGCGCGCACGGTCAGCCTGCCAACCGCGATCGCCAGCCGGCTGATCTGCGAGGGCCGGCTCGACTTGACCGGCGTCCGGATCCCGGTCGACCGCGCGATCTACGAGCCGGTGCTCAAGGAGATGGCGACGCTGGGCATCGTCTGCCAGGAGAGCCGGCGTCCGCTCTGACCCTTCACTTCAAGAAGTCGCGCAGTTTGGAGTCCGCGTCGTCGGTGCGACCGGTGTGGCCGTCCAGCATCACCTTGAACGGAACGTTGAGCAGCTTGCGCGCGCTGCGCAGCGCCTCGTCGCTGTCGTCGGAGAAGAAAAACGGCGACAGGCCGATCTTCTCGCCGCCGAGCAGCGCGTCACCTGAGAACAGCACATCGCGATAGAGCCAGGCGAGGCCGCCCGCGGTGTGGCCGGGCAGATGGATGGCAGCAAAAGTCGCGCCGTCGATGGTCAGGTTCTCGCCAGCGCGCACCGGTAGCATGTGCTGCGGCGGCGGCAACGGCCAGAAGATGCGGTCGAGTAGGCCGGGCAGGGGGCCGCGGCTCTTCTCGCGGCCGAGGACGCGCAGGATGTCGCGGCGATGGGCGTAGGTCGGGACGTCGCCCAGCCGGTAGGCGCCCTGGAAGTGATCGCGGTGGCCGTGGGTCAGCAAGATCGCCTTGACCGGCCGGCCAGCAACGGCGGCCAGCACCGTCTCGGCGCTATCCTCGGCACCAGTGTCGACGAGCACGACGCCGCCAACGATCGGTACGACGTAGAAGTAGGCATGCCCTGCCTGGTAGCCCTCGATGCCGTACGGTCCGCTCACCGCAGGTTTCGCCGAACCCGCAGCGTTTGCCGGCTGAGTGGCGGACTGGGCGCCGGCTGTCGTGCCGGTGAGAGAAGCCACAGCCGCGAAAGCGAGTGCGCGCGGTAGACGGATCATCGTTTTCACCTAGAACTTTTCAAAGACCTTGGTTGTCTCGTTGGCGCGCACGGTCACGTCGACCTTCTTGCTGACGCCGAGCGCGGGATTGTCGAGCAGCAGCTGGTACGAGCCAGCGGCCAGCTGCAGGCAGGACATCGGTGTGGTGCCGGCGCGCTTGCCATTGACGTTGACGTACGCCCAGGGCTCGACGATGACTGCCAGGCAGCCCTGGCCAGCCTCGCGATTTCCGGTCGGTGGCGTCTTGCCGGCGCGCGGCCCCTTGCCAGCCCCCGGTTTTGACTCGTTCGGCCGGCTGGTTCGCGCGGGCTCGAGCATGACCGCGAGCGGACTGTGCGGCGCGCTCTGGTAGACCAGCGGAACCTCGACCGGAGCGAAACCCTCCTTCTCGACCCGCAGCACGTGCTTTTCGCCGACGCCGATGCTGGACAGCATGACCGGCGAGGTGCCCTTGAAGGCGCCATCCAGAAAGACCTGGGCGCCCGACGGGTTGGTGTGGATCGCGACGTCGAAGCTGCCGGACGCCGGAGCGCTGGTCGCGACTCCGGCATCGCTGGCGGTCGCCACCGGTGACACCGGCCGCAGCCACAACCAGCCGGCGATGATCACCAGCGCACCACTGGCGATCCCGATCGCGAGCCGGCCAAAGCGTCGCGGCGATCCGGGAAGCGGCGCAGGCGGGCCGATGTAGCTGGTGCGGCGGGGGCTGTTCTCGTCGTCAACGTCGATTTCGATGCCATCGGACCCGTCGCCGCGTGGCGCCGGGATGGCGAGCAAGTGCGCCTGGGTCGGCGAAAAGTCGGCCACGTGGATCTTAGAGTAGGTCTTGATGCGCTCCTTGCGCTCAACGCGGTCGACGTCGAGGCGTGCGATCAACTTGGCAAAGTCGTGGCTGGTGTAGCCGGCGTTTAACTCGTTGAGCACCAGCGCCAGACCCTTTTCCATGTCGGCGGCGCTCGCCCAGCGCAGCTTGACGTCGACCTGCAGCGCGCGTTTGAGCACTTCCAGCAGCGACGTCGGCACCTTGCCACCCAGCTTCTCGTCGAGCGGCGGCACCTTGCCGGCCTGCACCTGGTTGAAGGTCTCGAAGGTGTTGGTCGATGGATGCATGCGCTCGTACGACAGGCACTCGTACAGCACGACACCCAGCGAGTAGAGGTCCGAACGGACGTCGATCGACTCGCCGCGCGCCTGCTCGGGCGACATGTAAGGGATCTTGCCCTTGATGGTTTGGGCGTCGGTGTGGACTTGGCTCTGCGAGGCCTTGGCAATGCCAAAGTCGATCAGCTTCACCGAGCCGCTTTCGTCGACCAGGATGTTCTGCGGGCTGATGTCGCGGTGGATGATGCCGAGCGGGTTGCCATCTGCATCTTTCTTGGTGTGCGCATAGTGCAGCGCGCGGCAGATTTGCACGCCAACCCAGACCGCGTCGGCCAGAGTCATCCGGCTGTCGGGTTTTTTACCGCGGCGGAGCAGGGCTGACGCCGACACGCCCTCGACATACTCGAGCGCCAGGTAGAAGTGGCCCTCGATCTGCCCGAACTCGAAGACCTGAGCAATGTTGGGGTGCACCAACGCGACCGTGATCCGTGCCTCGTTCATCAGCATCTCGACGAACTGTGTCCGCTCGGCGTGCTGGGTCAAGATGCGCTTGATGGCGAAGTAGCGCTCAAAGCCCTTGGCGCCGGACTTGGCGAGAAAGACCTCGCCCATTCCGCCCGCGGCGATGCGCTCGAGCAGGACATATTTGCCGAAAAGCTCTGGCTTCACGGTCACCGCACCTCGGCGGTTGGCCCGCACATTCTTAATGAGCGTAACGCGAAGGCAGCCCGAACGCTAGAAACCGGGCACGTAGACTTCGACGGCGCCAACGGTATCCATGCCGTCAAAGCCGCCGATGAGCACAAGTGCGCCGCCAACCCTGATCGCCCGGTGAAAAGCGCGCGGTGTGGACAGTGCTGGGCGCGCGACAAAGGTGAGCGCCGGTGTCGCCTGCAGCACCTCGACCTCTTTCAGCACGTGCAGCGCGGTGCCTGAGAGGTCGGCGCCGCCCACGATCAGCACCTCGCCGTCGTTGGTCGATGACACGGTGTGGCCGACCTGGCGCACGCTGATCGGCTGTGCTGCCAGCGAGGAGAAGCTGTTCCAGGTCGACGCGGCATTCGAGGAGACGAAGATCTCCGCGTTGCCCGTACTGCAAACGCCGCTGCGATCGCCGCCGATCACGAGCGCACGGGTCTCGTTCTCGGACTGCTCGATCACACCAGCCGCCAGCCCGGCGCGATCGCAGATCATGCGGGTCGCCCCGCCGTTGCACGATGGACTGGTCAATGGGCAGACCCGGAGACTGCCGTTCTCGAAGTGCAGCGAAACCGCACTGTGCTGGGCGGTGCCGCTGCTGTCGGCGCCACCGGCGACCACCACCTCGCCGAGCAAGTTGCCGGTGGGGATCAGCACCGCGGCGCTGGTCGGTGCCGGGACCGTGGTACCGCTCGACTCGAGCGTGACCCCGCTGGCGTCGAACAGCAGCACATCCACACCGGCGATGGTCGGGCCAGTATGACTGGCGCGGCCGCCGACGATGGCGACCCGGCAGTCGCTGCTGGCAAACGCCATGGCGTCGACGCGCGCGCGTACCGACAGACCGCTCAGCCGCGTGAACGCGCCGCCGTTGCTCAGCGCGTCAGGGTCGAACAGGTAAAGGTCGTCGAGGCCGGCGCCGCTGGCATCCGCGCCCAGTCCGATCAACGCCAGGCCGCGGTTGGGGCAACCGACGTCGAAGGTGTCGCCCAGAGCCAGCGCGATGTGGCCGCGGCGCGGCGCCGGCGGTGCACCAAAGGTGCAGACAGCAGTGTCGGTTGAGCTGCAGCTGGTACCCCAGAAATCGAGCCACTCGGCGACCGGTGTCAGAGCGGTTGGTGCATCGGGAGTGCCGCCACTGGCGCCGCCGACGACCAGGACGCCGCGGTCGCCGAGCGCGGTCGCGCTGTGCCCGAATCGCGGCACTGCGAGCTGCGCTCCGAGCGAGGCAAAGCGGTCGAGCCGCCCGATGACCGTGCGCACCACGACTGTGCCGTCAATGGCCACCGAGTCGAGGTCGATCGGTCCGGCGCGGCCGCCGATTGGCAGTGCGGTGCCCTCGAAGTTGGCGGCGGTCAGCCGCAACTCGAGCTGCCCGCCGGTCGGCAGGTCGGTCGGTTCGGACAGCCAGGTCAGCGCGCGCTGCGTCGGGTTGAAGGCCAGCGCGTGGCGCGCCGCCTCGTTGCCATTGGACAGCACCTGCAGCGAGAACGAGCCGATCCCGTTGATCTCGGCTGCCGGCAGCGCCGCCAGCTTGATCTGCAGGGTCACCTGCTTGGTCGCACCCGGCCGATGATCGACCAGCGGCTGGCAGCCGCTCACGGCGAGGAGGATGGCAACCAAGACTTCGCGGCTTCGCGTCATGGCACCACCTCGAAGCCGATGTGCAGCTGGTCGGGATCCTGAACCACCGTCGTTTTCGGCAGCAGCAGGTACCAGGTGACACCGCCCGCGACCGCGCCTGCCAGCAACACGGCGCCGGTACCCGCCCAGAACCAGGGTGACGCGAGCAGCCCGGGCTCGCCCGTCGGCTCGTTCGCCGGTGGCACCGAGGTCGTGACAACTGTGGGCGTGACGCTGGTGGCAGTGAGTGACTTGGTGGCGCGCGCTGCGACCCCGAACACCAGCTTGCCGAACTGCGGCTGCATGGATGCCACGGCGTCGGGCGCCTGCGCACCGCGCAATTGCTGCAATGCGGGCAGCGTCGGCGAGAACGCCAGCTCTTGCAGCGCGCGCTTGAGCAAGGCCGCGCTGTCGTCGAACGCCGCGTCGACACTGACCACGAAGGCACCGCCGTCGCCATGATTGCGCGCAAGCACGATGGCCCAGCCACCGACCACCGGTACCAGCGCGCTCAGGATCAAACCGCGCACTTTTTTCTCGCCGGTGAGCGCGCCAGCGATGCTGATCGCCTCGGCGCGGCGGCCCGAGGTCTCGAGCTCCTGGCGCAGCTGACGGAGCAAGGCGTGGTCGGAGGACTCAACCAGCTTTTCCTCGACCCGGGTCCGACCACCCGGTGCCAGTTGCAGGGCGCGCCGCACCGGCGCGTACCCGGCGACGCCGATCCAGATGGCGTGCAGCCCCTGGCCAACCTGCGCCGTGGTCGGGGTCTGCCCTTGCGGGATGCCGTCGACGTAGACCGAGGCACCGGCCGGTGTCGTTTCCAGCTGGATCTCGCAACGTGGCTCCGACTGCATACGTTGTTTGGCCTCGGACAGCGCCTCGGCCAGGGCGGGCGGATAGCGCCTCAGATCAACCTCGAGCGCGGGCCGCAAGCGTGCCACACGGTCCAGGCTGTTGCGCGCCAGCATTCGTTCATTGACGCCCAGGTACAGGTTGGCCAGCGCCAGGTGCGCATTGATCAGTGTTTCGACGTCGCCGACCTGCTCGAGCCGCTTCTCCAGCGCATCGACCAACTCGCGCTGCAACTTGACCGCATTGCGGTATTCGACCTGGCGCAACGCCGCGTCGGCTTTTTTTTGCAGAGCCGCCAGATCATCCGGCAACACCGGTGCGGTCGGCCGCATCGAGTCCGCCGGCTCCTCCCAGGCCAGTGCGCCGATGCCGGCGGCGATCCGAGCCTGCTCGAGGTGGCGATTGAGTTGACCGAGCGCGGTCGCGTCCGCGGCGTGTCCAGCCGCATCGACCAGCGCGAGCGGTGGCAACAGCAGGACGTCGTTGCTGGCAGCCAGGACCGGCGCTCCAACGACGACGGCGCAAACGACGAGACCCAGATCGACTCTCACATCAGTCCTCGCGTCCAGAAGCGCAGGTGGTCGCCGTTTCACGCCGCCGCCGGCGGCGCCAGGCCAGGCCGCCGA
>Ga0315268_10002552_pt1 | contig 20484 bp, 14 predicted proteins | sample C1_top_MG_FD_204535 | JGI IMG/M metagenome (GOLD analysis project Ga0315268, IMG submission 204535) | Sediment microbial communities from Yellowstone Lake, YNP, Wyoming, USA - C1_top | ecosystem: Environmental > Aquatic > Freshwater > Lake > Sediment | place: USA: Wyoming | collected 2017-08-01
CCCGGATGACCTCGACGACCTCAGCCTTGTACTGCTTGGTAAACTTCCGTCTCTTCCTTGTCTTCTTTGCCATGACGAACACCTTGAGCACGTTCGCTCGTTAGGTGTCCACCAAATCGGGGCCGCTTCAATCCTTCACCTGCTCTCGCCGAGCACTACGTATGTGGACAAAAGTAGCGTCCGCGTGAGATTTCCCTGCCCCTGAATGCGACACCTTTTGTCGTCACAAGCGACATTTTTTGTCGCTTCAGAACGCGTTCTAGCCTAGAATCCGAGCTGTGAACGACGATCCCCAGCTCACCCAGGCTCTGCAGCTGCTCGGGGAGGTCCTCGAGCAGCGCGGCCTTGCCTACGACCTCGTCGTGATTGGAGGCGGCGCCCTCTTGCTGCAGAACCTGATCCGCCGGCCCACCCACGATCTCGACGCCGTCGCGCGCGTCGAAGGCAAGAAGTGGGTGACCGCAAAGCCCCTGCCTGCGCCCCTGGTCACCGCGATCCGCGAGGTCGCGGACGCGCTAGGCCTCGAGCGGGAGCCCCGTGACGAGAAGGACTGGCTCAACGGCGGTCCCGCCATGCTGCGCGGCCTCGGGCTTCCCCCGGGCTTCGCGAAGCGGACGACGAAACGGCACTTCGGACCGCTCACGATCCGCGTGGCGTCGCGACAGGATCTGATTACGCTCAAGCTCTGGGCCGCAAGTGACAGCGGGCGCGGGGCACGGCGCGCCGTCGACATCAGCGACTTGCGAGAGCTCGCCGTCACCACCGCCGAGCTCGAGATCGCGGCCCGCTGGTGCGTACGAAAAGACGGCCGCGCGGAGTTCGCGACGACCGATCTCGCGCCGGTGATCACGGCCTTGGGTTTCGATCCGACGGAAGTGATCCATGAGTAAGCTCGACGAAGCCACCCTCGATCTCGTGTGGAGCCTGTGGAGCGAGCTCGGGGTTCCGGGCCGGGAGCGCAGGCATCGGACCGTCGCTATCGACCCCGAGCCACTCATCGCCTGGACGCCGTTCCTTGCCGAGCGAGATCCGCGCCTGCTCGGTCTCACCTTCGATTGGTGCGTCGCTCACTCGGCGCAGATCGCCAAGGCGCGTCTTCCAGGTCTCGCGGCCAAGATGCCACCGCGCGCCGCCTCGGCCCTCGCGGGCTTCAACGGTGCGCTTGCGCGACACGGCGTCGATTGGCGTCCGCGCGCGGCGCCGGCAGCCCTCGATCGCGGCCGCACGAAGATGACGCTACCAATGCAGCGCCCCGCGCTCGTGCGCTTTCGACTTCGCGCCCTCTGCGGCGCGTCGGGGCGGGCGGAGGTGTTCGCCGCGCTGCTAGGGGTGGGGCAGCGCGCGGCCCCGGCTTCTGAGCTCACGCCCTCCGGCTTGACCCGCCGGAGCGTCGAGCGCCTGCTCGGCGGGCTCGCCGAGGCACATCTGGTGTCCGTCGAGGGCGGCGCGCGGCGTCGGCTCTTTCGCCTGAGTGAGCGTCGTGCCCTCAAGGGTCTCGTACATGTCGCCGACATCCGCTGGTCAGACTGGAACCGCGCATTGTCTCTCGTGGCGCAGCTCGTCGAGCTCTCGGCACATGGCAGCCAGAGTCCGGGCATCCGGCGGGTCGAGGCCGCCCGGGCATGGCCGACCTTGACCGGTCTCGGCCAGAGTCTCGCCCTTGCGCCCCCTACCGGTTCGCCAGAGCGAGCCGATAGCTTCGAAGCCCTCCTCCACTGGGGTGCAGGTGCGGTCGCCAAGCTCTAGAAGCTCTTGCCCTGCACGACGCTCTCGCGCTGCCCGGACGTCCTCGCCCAACCCTCGACAACTCCTTCGCGCCGCGCTCGAGCTGGCGTCGGCTCGTCGTGCCGTGCTCCCCCGCCGCGTCCAAGGTGCGCAGCGATCGAGCGTGAGCACAGGCGCGAGCCAGCGATCGCGCAGCCGTAGAGCCGTTGCCGGCGGATGAGCGGTCGGCCGTGTCTGCGTTGTTGCCGCTGTGCTGCCGCAGTGCCCTGCGGCGACGGGCGGGTGCGTGCGAGGTGCGGTGCGGGTGGCCGGGCAGCGCGACTTCGGCGCCGTGCCGAGGCGTGCCTGCTCTCGAAAGGGGGCCGCTCGCGGCTGAAACGGGCTGCGATCTCTGCCGCGAGGCCGACCGTGGCGTTGGCTATGACGGCCGAGGACTGCTAGATTTGCTTATGAGCAATCCCGGATCGGCTGTCCTGGATGCTGCTCGCACCTCTAGCGGTCTGATGCTGCCGAAGGGGTCGGTGACTCAGCAGCTGCCGTTGCTCGGCGTCGACACGTGCGGCGCCGCGGAGGCATAGTCGGGATCCTGCGCCTGCGCGAGGCCGGCGAGGTCCTTGCCCGGCAGGAAGTCCTTGAAGTAGTCGCGGCCGCCGAGGTTCTTCGCTGTCTTGGCCTTGCACTCGGTGATGAGCTGTCCGAGGTCACGGGCGTGCAAGAGCGTACCTACCTCCTCGTCGCTCAAGTGGCCCTTCTTGGTGCTGCTGCCGAAGAGCGGCAGATGCCCGAGAAACGCCGACTCCGCCCCCTGCAGGGCGTTCTCGATCTGGTCCGGGGCGACCGTGGCGCCGCTCGTCGCGAGCGCGCGATACGCCCAAGCGATGGCCTCGCTGCCGTGCGGGGTCGCGGCGTGGAACTGCGCCTTGCGGCTGATCGCCGACTCGAGCTCGACGCGCGCCTGCTGCTTACCGACGATCTCGGCGACGGCGCTCGCCCAGACGCTCAGCTCGCTGCGGTAGCGCTTGACCGCCGGGTCGATGGTGGTCGAGGCGAGCTTTTGGCCGAGCTTGACGTTGGCGTTGTACTGCACCGCCTCCGCCTCGTGGAACGAGAGCTGGCCGTCGGCGTGCTCGACCGCGTCGGCGTGCGCGAGCTCGGCCTTGGCCGCGATCAGGGCCTCGCGCACGGTTTGCACCTGCGCGGCGTCGAGCTTGCTCGGCGGGCTCGTGTAGGTCGTGGTGCCACCGCCGCAGCTGCCGGTCTGCGGCGCGGTCTTGGTGATGCCGAAGGGGCCATGGAACTCAATCGCCTGCACGACGTCCACCACGGCCTGGTTGCCCGAATTCATGGCCTCGGTGACGAGCTTGCCGAGATCCACCGAGCCGTCCTTGGCCTTCACCTTGTCGATGCTGGCAGCGACCTTGTCGAGATCGGCGGCGAGCGGGGCGATGGGGAGTGAGAACGCGGGCTTGACGATTGACATTGCTATTCCTCCAGCAGGGGGGGCGAGCGGCCACCAAGGCGTCGAGTATGTTGGCCCGCGCTCCGTAGTGTCAAGTCCGGCGCAACAATCCCGTCGCGACGCAGCAGGCGGCCGCGCCGTCCCCCCCCCCGCCAGAGCGAGGGGGGGCAATAAGCCGTGCGACAGCGTCCGCACGGCCACACCTACCAACTTCCGCTGCCGCTCGACGTCGTGCCGCCGCATTTCTCCGACCACCCATACGACGTCGGGCCGAGCATGACGTAGACGGGATAGCAGGTCCCTGCGCCGCAAATCACCGATCCGGAGGAAACCGACGCCGCCGTGCCCATCACCCAGCCCGAATCACCCGGGGTGCAGGACGTGCGGGCGTACAGGATACCGAGCAACGAGTACGCCTCGAAAACCACGGGATTCGGCCAGGCGCTGCCGTCGATCTTGAGGTACTTCGCGACGCACAGCGAGTTGACACACAGCGAGGACTCACACTCGTAGTTCTGCGCGCAGGCCTGGCCCTCGGGGCGACCGCAGCCGCCCGCGCCATTGCACGATTGCGTGGCGCAGGAGTTCCAAGCGTCATCGGCGCCATGCGCGACGAACTGGTTGCAGTTGCGCGCCGCGTCGCAGGTGGTGCACTGGCCGCAGGTCGATCCGGCCGCCATCTGCGTGTTCGTGCAGCCAGCCGCGCCGTCACAACTGTCCGTGGTGCACGCCACGCCGTCGGCGCAGTTCTGTTGGGTCGCGTTGCTTGCGCACGATCCGCCCGTGCAGGTCTGCCTCATCCACACCAACGCGGAGCAATACCGCGAGCCGCACTCGGAGCCGTTCGGCGCATCTGCGTAGCTCGTGCAGGTCGCGAGCGTGTTCGGACTCTTGCAGGCGCCGAAACTCGCGCAACGGCCGTTGGTGATGGCGTTGTAGGTGCGGCAGGTGCTGTTGAGGCCGCTGCACGCAAGCGTGCCACAGGCCGCGTCATCGGCGGGGGCGACGCTGCATTTGCCGTCGCTGCCGCACTGCGCGCAAATGCCGTCGCAGGCGGACTCGCAGCAGACGCCATCAACGCAGTGGCCGCTCGCGCAGTCACTGCCACCAGCGAGAGCGTTGCACGCCGCGCCGAGCTTGGGCCTGCAAACGACGGCGTTGCCGACCGATACGCATTTGCCGTCGTCGGCGACGAGCGAACCGGTCGTCGTGCAAGCCGTGCCGATCTTGGTGACGAGGTCGTGCGTGCAGACGCCGCCGACGCAGAAGTCGGCGCTGCACTCGTTGGCGTCGTCGCACTGGGAGTCGAGGGTGCAACCCGCGCAGTTGCCGTCGTGCGTGCACACACCGCTCCACACCTCACCAAGCGCCACACCGTCGCCGCCCACATCCTCGACGCCGAGCGGGCACTGCGGTTGCGCCGCCGTATCGCCAGGCGGCCAACTCGGGCCAAAGACGCAGCAGCTCTGCCCAGAGCAGGCGCCACCGAGCTCGGTGGAGACGCACTGGCCGGCGAGCGTACGGCAGACGTTGATGGGTATCACTTGCGCGCACGCCACGGCGCTCCACTTCGAGAGGCTCTGCGCCTGCGCGCAGACCAGGCAACCGTCACCGACGGCGAAGGTGCCGCCGGCGATGCGCTCCGGGACGCCGTCGCCGTTGGTGTCAATCATGCAACCGCTCAAGCAGGCAAGGGAGTCGGGACAGCTCGTGCACGAGACGCTCGTCGGGGTGTAGACGCACGCACCTTGTATGCAGGCGCCGTCGTATATTTCGGCGACCCCGGTGCCGGCACAAATGGGCTCGGGCACCTGATCACACACGATCGGCGTGCCGACGCACTTGCCGCTGGCATTGCAAGTGGCGTGCACGATGCACCCGGTGCCGTCATCACAAGGCGTGCCGGCGACGGCCGGCAGGTAGCTGCACAGACCGCCGTGACAACTCGCGCCGTCGGCCCCCGCGCAGAGACCGGGGTGCGTACAATCCCTGTCGGCCGTGCATTGGTGGTTGACCGTTTGGCAGACCCCGGCGCTGCAGCTCTGTGCGACCGGGCAGTCGCGATCACTGACGCAAACGAGAGCGCAGGCTCCCGCGACGCACAGCTCGCCGGGGGAGCAGCCACTTGCGTCTTTGCATCCGGCCGCGCAGGTGCCCTCGAGCGTGTCTGGCTGGCCGCGGCAAATGAGGCCGTCGGGACAGGGGTGAGCGGCGTTGCAGACCTGACCGCTGCCCGGCCTGTTATTGCTGCAGCCGGCCAAGACGGCTAGGACAAGGATCACGGAGTGTCGTACGAAGTGCATCTGCAGATCCCCGAAGAGTTCTGTCGATCGTGATATCCGGTCGGTAGGACTTTGGCCAGTTGAATCAAGGAACGGCCGAGGAATGCGCAGCCCTTCTCGGCGTCTCGTCACCACGACGGACCGTATCGAGTTCCAGTCGCGAGCCAAGTGATGGCCGACACGGCCCGCGCCGCGTAGCCGGAGCCACCGCTACCGTATCCACCACCAGTGCCACCCCACGCGCCAACGCCACCGCCGCCGCCACCGCCATCGATGCTCGGGGCGTCCACTCCAGGTGCTCCGGGCAAACCGCCAGCCTGACCATCTGACGACGGATATCCGGAGGTATGACCGTAGGTGCCGCCACCGCCGCCCGACCCCCAGTACTCAGATTCATTGTACGATGTCGTGCCACCGCCACCGCCACCACCGCCGGCAAGCGTTCCATTGTTGGTTATGGTCAAGGGTGAAGTCGAGCTGATGGCATCGCCACCATCACCGCCCGCAGACCCATCAGGTGTCCCGTCACCCGCAGAGCCGCCCATGCCGCCCGTACCCCAGATCGAACCATTGTTGATGATGTAGACGTGGCTGCCTGCGGGCAGTGTTCCAGATGCAATCGCCGCCGTCGCAAACAATGTAGAATAGACATCCACCCCGGCGTTGATGGTAATCGTCGCGTCGAGCGGTGAGGTCCCGTCCCAGCCACCGCCAATAGCCGCGGTCCTGATGTTGTAGGCCGTCCGCGTGGCGGAGATCGTCGCCGAGAAGACGCAGCCCGGCCTCGTGCAGGCGCTGTTCGAATACGACCCAGACAACGTCCCCTCGGTGCAGGTTCGCGTCTCGGAGACGCAGGCGGCGGTGCAAACGACCGACGCGCTCGCGTAGGCCGTCGTGCCTGCGCCACTCGCGATGCTCCCGCCCCAAGGCAACGCGCAGGTGGTGTCCACTTTCGTGATGCTCGCGCCCGTGTACGCGGTTACGTTGCCGACCGCGTCCTTCACCGTGTAGCGGAACTCGTAGCACGTGCCGCTCACGCCCGTGTACGGGTAGCTCGTCGCCGCCGCGCTCTCCGCGACCCCGGCATCGGCGTAGGCGCCAAACGTGCCGCACACACCGGCCGAGAGCGTCGCGCTCGCCACCTCCAAGAGATAGTCCGCGTTGACCGCGCTCATCCCCGCCGCCGCATCGGTGCCCGCGCTCAGCGTCACCGTGATGCTCGCGCTCGTCTGCGTGCCGTTGGTGTTCGCTACCGACCCACCGCTCGGGCCCTCGCTGTCAACCTTCGTGATGCTCGCGGCAGTGTACGTTGTCGCGTTGCCAGCCGCGTCCTTGACCGAGTAGCGGAACTCGTAGCAGTTGCCACTCGCGCCAGTGTAAGGGTAGCTCGTCGCCGCCGCCGTCTCTGCAACCCCGGCGTCCGCGTAAGCGCCAAACGTGCCGCATGCCCCTGCCGAGAGTGTGGCGCTCGCCACTTCGAGCCGGTAGTCGTTCGCGACCGCGCTCATCCCCGAGGTCGCATCAAAGCCCGCGCTCACGGTCACCGTGATGGTCGTGCTCGTCTGATAGCCGCTCGGGCTCGCCACCGAGCCGCCGCTCGGCGCCACGAGGTCGCTCGAACCACACTCGCCCGCGTGGGTGCAGAGGCCCGACCACACTTCGCCGCTGCCAACGTCGCGCACGCCATTGCCGTCGTCTTCGCCCGGCAGTGGGCATTGCGGCGCGGGGTCACTCACCGCCGCAACGGGCCACACGGGATCGAACTGACAACAGGCTTGCCCCTGACACGTTGCGCCGAGTGCGCTCGCGTCGCAGTGACCGCCGAGCTTGCGGCAGGGGTTGACCGGGGTATCTTGAGCGCAGCTGACCGGTGTCCAGTGCGCGAGGCTCGTGGCCGGATCGCAGGAACGACAGCCGTCGTGCACATCGAAAGCGCCGCCCGCGACACTCTCGGCCGCGCCGTCGGCGTTGATGTCGAGCATGCACCCACCGAGACACGTGGGACAGATATCGCACGCGAAGGACCCCGAGGCGTACGTGCACGTGCCGTTTTCGCAGGTGCCCCGCGCGTCATAGACGAGCACACTGTTGGGCGAGCACAACGGCTCGGGCGGATTGTCACAAAGGATGCCGGAGTCAGCGACGCAGGTGCCGCCGGTGTTGCATTTGCCGCTCGTAGAACAGGCGTCCTTTGGGTCGCAGAACGTTCCGGCCGGCGCGAGCTGGAAATGGCAAGCGCCCGCTTCGCACCACGCGCCGGCGGCGCCGTAGCACGTTGGCGGCGTCGCTGCCTGACACTGCGCGTGCGTGGCGCACTCGCTGCCGACCTTGCGACAGAACCCCTCGACGCAGGAGAAGGACTGGTCCGGACAATCGCCGTCTGCCGAGACGCAGACATACAGGCATTGGCCGAGCTCGCACACCTGCCCGGCTACACAACCGTTGTTGGCGCCGCCCCTGCACTCGCGGTCAACGCAAAAGCGCAGGCCATCGGCGTCCGCCGGCGCGCATGCATACGCCGACGCACAGGGGGCAGCATCGCTGCACTGCTTACCGAGGCCGGCGACCCGCTTGCTGCCGCACGCACCCATCGCCACGGCCACGACCACCACGCACAAAACCCTCACGTTCGCTCGTGCACGCATTCTGCATCCTCCGGTCGCGCCTCGTCGGCCCCCCGCTCGAGCAGTGAAACGTACCACCCGTGCCCAAATGAATCAAAGCGCCGCCGCCCACAGCTCCGCCCAGCCGAGCCAGATAAACTTGCGAAACTTGCCGCTCTCGATACCGAACCACAGCTCGTCCGGGTCGGCGAAGGCGTAGTGCGCGTTCGCCCACTCCGGCGCCTTGTCAGCGACGAAGGCCTTCAAGTCGACGCAGCGTTGGCCGCCTTGGCCGTCGACGAGGATGAGCTCGTTGCCGCGGTGCAGCCACAGAGTGCCGTCCTTCCAGGCGCCGAGACCGAGATTGACCGGCTCGTCGCCGCCGCGCGACTTCGCGCACCCTTTGGCGAGCTCGATCGTCCGCACCGCGTCCTGCGCCGGATCGAAGAGCGTCAGCGTGCGCCCCGTCCGATCGGCGACGAGGAGCGTCTTGCCGTCGAGGCCAAGCGCCACATCGTCGAGGTTGCTCACCTTCGGCAGCGCGGCCGGCAGCGCGCGCACGAGCTGCGGCCTTTGCCCCTGCTCATCGACGAGCACGAACACCTTGCCGGCGGCGTGGTCGTTGATGACGAGCGTCAGCGGCCGGTCGGGCGTGGCCGCCTCGCGCGGCGTCGAGCCCGGGACGGGCGTGGCCGCAGGCGTGAGCGCCGGTGCCACAGCGAACGCCCAGCTCTCTTGATCGACCTTGGCAAAGGCGTAGACGACGCGTTCCTTACCGGTTGCGAGGTCGCGCTCGACGATGGCGTCCGATTCGGGCACGTAGCCGAGAGGCGACACCGTCGTGCGCCCGTGCGGAACGTAGCGCAGGAAGACGACGCGGTCGAGCCGACGCCGCAGCGCCCAGCCGTTGATGGTCGCGAGCTTCTGCGGCGGCTCCACGCCATCGAAGCGGGTACGAAAGACCGAGAAGTAGGCGGGCGAGACGCCGACGCCGTCATAGAGCACGGCCCCATCGTCGCCCTCGGGGATGATGAGGTCGACCGCGATCGGTCCCTGGCTGCCGCTTGCGCGCATGCCGATCGGCAGCGGCGCGTAGCGGATGCGAAAGGGCGACCGCTGCACCTCGAGCAGCGCGTTGCTGTCCTCCCACTCGAGCAGGAGCTGCTCCCCGTCGTGCCGAGGCGCGATACGGTAGATAGGCGAGCCCGCCATGCGCAGAAACGCGGTGCGCGTCTTCTTCTTGCGATCGATGAGGTAGGTGGCCGCGCCCGAGTCGGTCAAGCACTCGGTCGGGCTGATGCGCGTCAAGTATGCGGTTTGCGGCAGCGTGTGCTTGGCGAGCGCCTCGCTCTTGGGCGGGCCGCCCTGCAGCCGTTGCAGCTCGGGCTCCCAAGGGATGACGACGCAGTCGGTCCCGAACTCGTCGGTGAAGCCGGCGGCGAGTGCCTTCTTGGCTTCTTTCTGGGCGCGCGCGCGGTCGCCGAGCTTAGCGAAGTGCAGCGCTAGATCGCGGTGCGCGCAGCCGCACAGCGCCCCTTCTTGGATGACGCCGTTGTCGCCTTCGCCGCTCTCATGCTCAATGAGCTGCTGCAACAGGGTGATGGCTTCGGCGTCCTTGCCCTCGGCGAAGCGAGCCCGCGCGTCGAGCAGCATCGTGTGCACCTCGGGCACATCGGCTATGGCGAGGCGCGGCGGTAGCACTGACGCGCACAGCAGAATCAACGCAGCGCCCGGTAGAGCCAACGCGGTGCGCAGCAGGGTCAACGCGGCGCGTGGCACGAACGAGACGGGGATCCTCATGTGGACGTCCTCCTGTTTGTCGCGATAATCGCAAGTCAAGCGACGCTTGTCGACCTTGGTATCGGCTGGTGTGTCCGCCGACGGGTGGCGGCGAGGTCGCGTGCTCGCAGCCCGAGAAAGAAGGAGCCATGCCGAATATCGAAGTCGTCCAAGGCGACCTCACGACGCAGGCGGTCGACGCCATCGTCAACGCCGCCAACTCGACCCTGCTCGGAGGCGGCGGCGTCGACGGCGCCATTCATTGCCGCGGCGGCCCCTCTATTCTCGCCGCGTGCCAACGCCTGCGCGAGGGGCAGTGGCGCGATGGCCTGCCGACCGGCCAAGCCGTGGCTACGACGGGCGGCGATCTCGCGGCGCGCTGGGTCATCCACACGGTCGGGCCGATCTACGCGAGCGCGACGGACCCGGCTCACGACCTCGCGCGCTGCCACGTCGAGGCGCTGCGGGTCGCCGACGAGCTTGGGGCTTTGACGGTGGCGTTCCCGGCGATCTCGACTGGCGTGTATGGGTATCCGGTCGAAGAGGCGGCCCTAGTGGCGATTGCGGCCGTGCGCGGGGCGGCGACCCGGGTCGAGGTGGTTCGGTTCGTGCTGTTTCGCGAGACGGCGTATCGGGTGTTTCGGCGGGTGGTCGGCCGATAGCTCGGTCGCGTCACCCCTTCGCCATCTCTCTCGCCTTGGCGCCGAGCGTGTTGCGGTGCACGCCGAGCAGCTCGGCCGCCTTGCTCTGATTACCACCGCATAGGCGCAGAGCCTGCGTCACGTGACGACGCGTCACCGTGGCGAGCGTCGGGAAAGTGCCATCGCCCTGGGCCACGTCGCCGAGCCCCGAGGGCAAATCCTGCTGCCCGATTTGTGTGCTCTGGCAGCGAATGCTCGCCGCGCGGATGACGTTGTCGAGCTCGCGCAGATTGCCAGGCCAAGCGTGCTCGGCCAAGCGCTTGTGGGCCGCGGGACTGATCTTCGTAATCCCCTTCTCTTGGGCGTGCGGCGTGCGCGCGAGGATGAACGCGGCGAGCTCGGGCAAATCCGCGAGCCGCTCGCGCAGGGGCGGAATGCGAATGGGCCAGACCGCTAGACGGTAGTAGAGGTCACGGCGAAAGCGACCCTCGCGCACCTCGTCGAGGAGGTTGCGATTGGTGGCGGCGATCACGCGCACGTCCACACGTCGCATGGTCGACGAGCCGACCGGCCGCACCTGTCGATCCTCGAGGAAGCGCAAGAGCATGACCTGCGCCCGTGGCGAAAGCTCACCGAGTTCATCGAGAAACACGACACCGCCATCGGCCGCCTCGAGCACGCCGACGCGTCGGCTCTGCGCGCCCGTAAAGGCGCCCTTCTCATGGCCGAAGAGCTCCGACTCGATGAGCGTCTCGGCGAGGGCGCCACAGTTGAGCGCGAATAGCGGGCCTGTGGCCCGGCGACTCGTGGCGTGAATGAAGCGCGCCAAGACACCCTTGCCGACGCCGGTCTCACCCTCGACGAGCACCGTCTCATCGGTCGGCGCCACCCGGCGCGCCTCTTTGACAACCTCGCGCGCCAGGTGCGATCGACTCGCTAGCAGGAACTCCTCGAACTGCTCGGGCTTTTGGCGCTCCTCGCCAGGGGCGCTCGCCGCTGTGCCCGCGAGATCCATCACGGCCCGCTCGTCGATGAGGCCGAGGCGGTCGAGGATGACGCCCGAGAGACCTGGTCGCGAGGCCTTCATCGATTCCTTGTACGCCCACGCGAGGTGCTCGGAGGCGGCGCTGTCGAGCCCTCGGCGCAGACACGAATCGGCGAACAGCAGCAGCGACTCGATGAGCCGCTCAGGGCGCTTCTCGGTCAACATATCGCGCCCCGCGGCGGCCATCTCGCTGCACGCGAGCTCGAGCTTACCATCCGCGAGCAGCAGCCGCGCGCGCACCGCTGCGACTTGCGTCAAGAGCTCTGGCCGATCGATGCGGCGGAAGAACGCGGACACTTGTTCGAGTTGCCGCTTGACGTGCTCGGCGTCGAGCTCGCTCGCGACGCCGGCGAGCAAGGCAGAGGCCTCTTCGAGCCTCGTCAGGTGCTCGTTGAAGTCATCTCCCATGGCGACGAAGTCGGCGAGCGCCTCGCCGAGCAAGCGACAGCCCTCCCTAGGCTCGCCAAGTCGAGCCATGACCTTGCCAAGGTTTCGCCGGGCAAACCCCTGACCATGGCGAAAGCCCGCGCGCACGCACAGGGCGAGGTCGCGCTCGAACAGCTCGCGGGCCAGGCCGAGCTCGCCGCGCATGAGCGCCAGGATGCCGCGGCGAGCCGGCAGCAAGGCCGCGAGCTGATCATTGTCAAATTGCTCGATGACTTCGGCCGCTTTGCGCAAGAAGAACTCGGCGTGATCGAGCTCGTCGCCCGCCAGGTACGTCTGACTGAGCGACAGGTATTCCTTGGCGAGCATGAAGGTGTCGCCGAGACGGCGAAAGGCCTCGAGAGCCAAGCGATGGTGCTGCATGCCGCGTGCCCCATCGCCGCGCACCGAGAAGTAGATGGCAAGCGTACGCTGGAAGGTCGCCACGAGAGGCGGGGGCGCAAGCTCGCACTGCGAGCTCGCAGCCTCGAGAACGGCCACCGCGGCCGCCACCTCGCCGTGCCGAAAGTGGAGACGACCTTGCATCAAGGGCCGCAGCAGCGGCGGCTCGTCGAGCCGCGACCAGGGGCAGTGCTCGAGGGCTTGCTCGGCCTCTTCAATTCGACCACCGCGCTCGAGAACGTCAACCCCACACAGGCCAGCCCAGGCACGCAGGGGCGCTGGCGCATTTGCCAGCAGCGCAAGCGCCGCTTCGGCGCCGTCGAGGTCGCCGCGACGCAGGGCGTCCTCGGCCCGCAAGGCGTGGCCGAGCGAGGCGTAGGGAGCAGGGCCGGCTCGCAACCGATCGAGCAGCGGCGCGAGCCCCGGCGCATCGAAGAGGTAGAGGCGAGCTTGCGCGAGGGCGGCCACGGCATCCATGTCCATCGGGGCAGAGGGCTGGCTTTGGACGTAGCTCGCGGCGGGCTCGAATAGGTCTACGAACCAACCACAGAGCGAGGGGCGGGGGTGATCGGCGCGCGATTGCGGCATGGTTATCAGTAGCACACTTTGTGTGCAGTTGTGCAGGTGGCACCCTGCTCATCGTTCAGCCATGAAGGAAACAACAATACTTTCGGCTATCTCTACGGTCAAGACGGACGATTCGACGGCATGACTCCTGCTGTAGATGTGTGCGGTCAGGTCAAAACGTCGCTGAGGGCAGACGGCCGTCAGCCGAGTCGCCAATGCAGCGTTGCTGCGAGGAGGACACCGTGGACGAGCACATCTTTGCCGGACAACACGACCCACGCGACTTAGCCGCCGCCAGCCTTCTCGAGTTGCGCCGCGTGCTCGCGAGCAGGGGGCTCGAGCTCGAGTGCTGTTCGCGCGACACGAGCCCGAACTGGCTGCTCGCTAGCGTGACGGTGGAATTGGAGGGCGGCACGCGCCTCCTCCAGGCTATCGCGCCGTTCGCCAAGCCGGCGCTCATTCTGATCATGCACCTTTGGACGGGGTCCGAGGACGTCACGACGCGCACCCTGGCAGAGGACCTCAACCACCACTACGCAGACGAAGACCTCTGCTACTACGTCACGTGCGAGAAGCAGGGACTCGCGCTGCGCACAATGGTGGCGCTCGACGAGTCATACACCCGGCGGGGGCTCGGGCAGGCGCTCGACCTGTTGCGCGAAGAGACGAAGGGGCTCCTTGCGAGACTGCCCTTCGGCGCCAACCATGCGCTCCCCGCGCCACTCGCGCCGCCGAGCACATCGTGGACCGCGGGGATTTCGCTCGCGGCGAACACCCGTAACGACGACTAGCCGCGTGCCGCGGGGACCCACGAGCTCGGGAGGCGCTGTGCGGGGGCGAACGCAGGTGCATTACAGGGGACCGACTCGCTCGATCTACTGGACTACTGTCGCGGAGGAAACGGGAATGACGTTCTCGCTGGCCATTGTCGCCCTAGTCGCCGTGGGACTCGCCGCCCGCCAACTCAAACGTGGCGCGCACAAGCGGCTAGTCAGGCGAGGCATACGCGCGGCGAGCGAGCGCGACGCTGCCCTGATGCGTGAGTTCGATCGCGCCGACAAGGCGCTCAAAGGCCCGCCCCGCGTGTCTCCACTTCAACAGGCTGCATACCACGAGGCCGGGCACATCGTTATGGCGGCAATTCTGCGGGTACCCGTCCGCGGCGGCTTCATCGACGCGCAGGGCGGCGGCAAGGTCAGTATCGACTGCGTGCGCTGGCTTGAGGACAACCCGAACTTCTACGGCGCTTTGCTCCTGGCCCTGGTGAACGTTGCTGGCCCCCTCATCGAGGCGAAGCTCGCTTGTTGCGATGTCGATGAAAGCCTGCGCGGCGCGAGCCACGATCTCGCAGACGCACAAACGTTGATCGAATTGGGCGTCGGACGTCCCAAGTCGCGGGTGCCGAACACGGCGATGATGACGGCGCTCGCCAGGGTTGCGCTCGTGCTGTTGTACCGCTGTCGCGATGCCGTCGAGAGTGTCGAACGACTGCTCATCGCCGAGCACACTGTCGATGGCGCGAAGATCGCGGCCATTGTCGAAGTCTCCCCGGCGGTCGCGGCGGCGCGAGCGACAATCGACCAGAAGGTCATGTTGGGCGACCTGATCCGGGTCCTCTTGCTCCAAGGCGGTGCGACTATTCGAGGCGAGGGACCTCGATAGGGGGCGGGCCACCGGGCACCGTCGCCGCCCGACTTGTCGCCTGATGTGGCCTACGGTGAGCATGGCGGCGAGTCGAACCGGCCACTCCTCGTCGCGGGCCGGGCGCACACACGAACAGGAAAAGATAGCGAACGTCGTACTCGACGTGGCGGCGAAAAGGACCACCCCGAACAGCAGCGAGCCGACACCAACGCGCGCTATGCGTCCATGGAACGCAATGGTATCCCTTGGAGCCTGATGCCTACCAGACCCACTGGCCCAGCGCGAAACGATGAGATGCCGACGCATGAGAGCGGCGCCCCGCGCACCAACTTCGCGCACCTCGAGGCGCACGACGTGCAGCTCGTGCGTCTCGGCATGCTGGCGGAGCGCTATTTCGCCGACGACCCGAACACTTCCATCCTAAAGCTGCGGCAGCTCGCCGAGCTGCTTGCCCAGCTCGTCGCAACTAAGGTCGGCGCCTACACATCGCGCGAGGAGGCGCAGTACGATCTGCTGCGACGCTTGCAGGATCAGGGCATCCTGCCGCGCGAGATTGCGCAGCTCTTTGGGGAGGTGCGACGGGCCGGAAACGCCGCCAATCACGCGATCGCAGGCGACCATCGTACTGCGCTCGCCGTCCTCAAAATCACCTGGCAGCTCGCCATCTGGTTCCATCGCGCCTTCGCCAACCCAGCCTTCGAGCCGGAGCCCTTCGTTTCGCCGACGCAACAGAAAGGCGGGCAGACCTTGAGGGAGCAGCTGGCCGTCGAGGCTGAGCAGGCCAAGGCCGCGTTCGCGCAAAAGCTCGCAGCCGGCCAGGACCAGGGCCTCGCGCAGCCCAAAACGACCGTGGCCGCGTTCGTCACCGCCGCCGCGACCGCGGCGGGCGCGATCGAGCTCGACGAGGCCGATACGCGCCAGCTCATCGACGCGCAGCTTCGCGACGTTGGGTGGACGGTCGACTCGGCGACACTCTCGTTCGCGAAGGGCGCGCGTCCAGAGAAAGGAAAGAACCTCGCCATCGCGGAGTGGCCTACAGCGAGCGGCCCCGCGGACTACGTGCTGTTCGTCGGGCTCATGCCGGTGGCTGCGGTCGAGGCGAAACGAAAGAACATCGATGTCTCCGGCGCGCTTCAGCAGGCGAAGCGCTACAACCGCAGCTTCAAGTCCGACGACGGGCTCGTAGCTGCGGGCGGTCCCTGGGGTGAGTTCCAGATCCCGTTCGTCTTCTCGTCCAACGGGCGTCCCTATTTGCGCCAGCTCGCCACGCGCAGCGGCACCTGGTTCTGTGACCTGCGCAACCCCGAGAATCTCGCGCACGCGCTCGACGGCTGGTACACGCCCGAAGGCCTCGTGGCGTTGCTCAAGCGCGATGAAGGCCGCGCGCACGAGCAGCTCAAGAGCGAGCCCTTCAACTACGGCTTTGCGCTGCGCCACTACCAGCAGGCGGCGATCGAGGCCGCCGAGGCCGCGATTGGCCAAGGCCAACGCGAGATGCTGCTCGCCATGGCGACGGGCACCGGCAAGACGAAGACCTGCATCGCCCTCATCTACCGCCTGCTCAAGGCGCAGCGCTTTCGGCGCGTGCTCTTTCTCGTCGATCGCTCGGCCCTCGGCGAGCAGGCGGCGAACGCGTTCAAGGACACGCGGATGGAAAGCCTGCAAACCTTTGCCGATGTCTTCGGCATCAAGGAGCTCGACGACCAGCGCCCCGACAGCGACACCGCGGTGCACGTCGCCACGATCCAGGGCCTCGTGCAGCGGGTGCTCTATCCCGCCGAGAGCGCCCGGCCTCCTTCGGTGGACCAATACGACTGCATCGTCGTGGACGAGTGCCACCGCGGCTACCTGCTCGATCGCGAGCTGTCCGATACCGAGCTCGGCTTTCGCAGCTTCGATGACTACATCTCGAAGTATCGCCGCGTGCTCGACTACTTCGACGCTGTGAAAATCGGCCTCACCGCGACGCCGGCTTTGCACACGACGCAGATCTTCGGCGTTCCGATCTTCAACTACGGCTACCGCGAGGCCGTCATCGACGGCTACCTCGTGGACCACGAGCCGCCGGTGCAGATCAACACCGAGCTCTCGACGAATGGTATTGTCTGGCGCGCTGGCGACCGGGTCGCGGTCTACGACTCGCACCAAAACCAGATCGACCTCTTCACTACGCCCGACGAGATCCGTATCGACGTGGAGCAGTTCAACCGCAAGGTCATCACGGAATCCTTCAACCGAGTCGTCTGCGAGTACCTCGCCGCCGAGCTCGACCCGTCCTCTCGACAGAAGACGCTCGTCTTCTGCGTCAACGATGCTCACGCCGATCTGGTCGTCGCCGAGCTCAAGAAGGCCTTTGCCAAGCAGTACGGCAGCGTCGACGACGATGCGGTCGTCAAGATTACGGGCGCGGCCGACAAGCCGCTCGAGCTCATTCGCCGCTACAAGAACGAACGCAGCCCCAACGTCGCGGTCACGGTGGACCTGCTCACGACCGGCATTGACGTGCCCGAGATCTGCAACCTCGTCTTCTTGCGACGAGTGAACAGCCGCATCCTCTTCGACCAAATGCTCGGGCGCGCCACGCGCCTCTGCGAGGAGATCGACAAAGAGGCTTTCCGCGTCTTCGACGCCGTGAAGATCTACGAGGCGCTGCAACACGTCACCGCGATGCAGCCGGTGGTCGTCAACCCCTTCACTACTTTCACGCAGCTTTGCCGTGAGCTGGGCGAGGTAGCGACCGACGAGGCGCGCGGGCTCGTGCGTGACCAGTTCATCGCCAAGTTCCAACGCAAGAAGCGCCACCTTAGCGACTCGCAGGCCCAGGACTTCGAAACACGCGCCGGCGCGCCGCCCGAGGTATTCATACGACAGCTGCGCACGATGGCGCTGCCCGACATCGCCGCGTGGTTCACAGAGAATGCAGCCCTCGGCGAGATCCTCGATCGCAACGGCGATGGGCACAGCCCGACCACGTACCTATCGGAGCACGAGGACAGGCTCGTCGGCACCGAGCGCGGCTACGGCAAGGCCAACAAGCCCGAAGACTACCTCAAAGAATTCTCCTTGTTCATCAACAGCCGGGGCAACTCGATCCCCGCGCTCGTCACCGTGCTGACGCGCCCGCGCGAGCTGACACGCAAGCAGCTGCGCGCGCTGTGCCTCGAGTTGGATCGCGCCGGCTATAACGAGGCCAGCCTCTCGACTGCCTGGCGAGAGATGACCAACCAGGACATCGCGGCGCGCATCGTCGGCTACATCCGGCAGGCCGCGATCGGCGATGCGCTCGTGCCCTACGAGCAGCGGGTCGATCGTGCGCTGCAGAGCATGCTCGCGCGCAAGAGCTGGACCACTCCGCAGCGGCAGTGGCTGCAGAAGATCGCGGCACAGACGACCGCAAACCAAATCGGTTACCGCGCCGCGCTCGATGATCCGGACCTCGTCTTCAAGCGCGAGGGCGGCGGGTTCGCGCGGCTCGATCGCATCTTCGAGGGCGAGCTTGCGCAGGTGCTCGACACCTTCAACGAATCCCTTTGGCCGCCCGCGGCCTGACAGCGATAAGGACTCATGAGCACCGTCACCCACGACATCGTCGCCAAGCTGTGGAACCTCTGCAACGTTCTGAAGGACGACGGCGTGACGTATCACCAGTACGTCACCGAGCTCACCTACCTGCTCTTCCTCAAGATGGCGAAGGAGACGGGCACCGAGGATCAGATCCCGAAAGGCTACCGCTGGGACAACCTCGAGCAGAAGGCCGCGCCCGAGCGCCTCGAACATTACAAGCTCACGCTGATTCACTTGGGCACGCACGGCTCGACGCTGGTCAACGAGATCTTCGGTAACGCGAGCTCGTTCATCAAGAAGCCGGCGACGCTCTCGACGCTGGTCGCCGAGATCGACAAGCTCGATTGGTACAGCGCCAAGAGCGAGGGCTTAGGCGACCTCTACGAGGGGCTGCTCGAGAAGAACGCCAACGAGAAGAAGTCGGGCGCGGGGCAGTATTTCACGCCGCGGCGGCTCATCGACTCGATGGTAGCGCTCATGAGGCCGACCCTCGACGACGTGATCCAGGATCCGGCGGCCGGCACGGGCGGCCTTCTCATCGCCGCGAATCACTACCTCCGCGAGCACGGCGACCCCGACCGTTGGACCGAGGCGCAGCAGCGCAAGTACCGGCGCGGCCCTTCTACGGCATGGAGCACGTGCAGGACACGCATCGGCTCGCCCTCATGAACCTCATGCTGCATGGCCTCGAGTCGGATCCGCAGGCCGCGGGCATCCGCTACGGCGACACGCTCTCTCCCGAGGGCGAGGTGTTGCCGAAGGCGACGCTGATTCTCACCAACCCGCCCTTCGGCACCAAGAAGGGCGGTGGGCTGCCGACGCGCACCGACTTCACCTTCCCGACCAGCAACAAGCAGTTCTGCTTCGTGCAGCACATCTATCGCGGGTTGAAGCCGGGCGGCCGGGCTGCGGTGGTGCTGCCCGACAACGTGCTCTTCGAGGGCAACACCGGCAAGCAGATCCGCGCCGACCTGATGGACAAGTGCAACCTGCACACGATCCTGCGTCTGCCGACAGGCATCTTCTACGCGCAGGGCGTCAAGACCAACGTGCTCTTCTTTGCGCGCGGCGAGAAGGACAAGGGCAACACCAAGGAGGTGTGGGTCTACGACCTGCGCGCGAACATGCCGCAGTATGGCAAGCGCACGTTGCTTACGCGCGAGCACTTCGCGCAGTTCGAGGCGGCGTTTGGGGTGGACCCGCTCGGTAGTGCGAAGAGCCTGGCGAAGCGCAAGGACACGGGTGAGGAGGGGCGCTTTCGGAGGTTCACGCGCGAGTGGATTGCCGAGCGCGGCGAGAGCCTCGACATTGCTTGGCTCAAGGACGACAGCGACGGATCGAATGACGAGTTGCCTGAGCCGGCGGTGTTGGCTCGCGAGGCGATGGTGGAGCTCGAGGGGGCGTTTGAGGAGCTGCGGGGGATCCTTGCGGAGCTTGGTGAGGATGTTGAGGGCGTTGCGGAGGTGGGGGCGTGAGCGGGGTTCCTCGGGGGTGGACCGAGGCGCCCCTTGAAGCGCTCGTAGATATTCTCGACTCTGCCCGTGTTCCTCTCAACGCGACGGAGCGCGAGAAGCGCATCGAGGGAAAGCCTGCACACGCCCTGTTTCCGTACTACGGCGCCACGGGGCAGGTTGGCGAGATCGACGATTTCCTCTTCGATGAGCCGCTGATCTTACTCGGCGAGGACGGCGTTCCGTTCTTCGATCGTCTCCGCCGTAAGGCCTACCTCGTGCAGGGCAAATGTTGGGTGAACAACCACGCCCACGTCCTTCGAGCGATCGACGCAGGAGCTGATCGCCGATACGTCGCGGGCTATCTTAACATGTTCGACTACAACGGATTCGTTACTGGCTCGACCCGGCTGAAGCTCACTCAAGCCGCGATGCGATCAATTCCCGTCTCGCTAGCGCCGCTCCCCGAGCAGAAGCGCATCGCCGACAAGCTCGACGCCCTGTTCGCGCGCGTGGACGCCTGTCGAGGCCGTCTCGACCGCGTCCCCGGCATTCTCAAACGCTTCCGCCAGTCCGTCCTCGCTGCGGCGACCAGCGGCGAGCTGACGCGCGAGTGGCGGGAGGAACGCGCGGATACTGAGACGGTTGCAGACGTTATTCAACGGACTGCGCTACCCGGAGGAAAGGAAACGGGCCGCGCCGCAGGAGTCAAGGCCCGGCCGGGAAGGCACGGCCTATCTGTCGGCCGCTGCAATCGAAAGCTCCCGAAGGGCCTGACTCGTGTGCACAAATTGGCATCTGCGCATGTTAGCCCTTGCGAAGTCGCCCAGGCCGTGATCTGGCCGCGCCCTCGGAGGCGCACGTGATGACGTTTGCAACAAATTGTCGATCTTGGGCTG
>Ga0315268_10002553_pt1 | contig 20481 bp, 22 predicted proteins | sample C1_top_MG_FD_204535 | JGI IMG/M metagenome (GOLD analysis project Ga0315268, IMG submission 204535) | Sediment microbial communities from Yellowstone Lake, YNP, Wyoming, USA - C1_top | ecosystem: Environmental > Aquatic > Freshwater > Lake > Sediment | place: USA: Wyoming | collected 2017-08-01
CCCGAAGGACCAGGAGGCCGGCTGCGTGGCAGCCATTGTCGAGATCTACCGAGATTACCTGAAAGCTCAAAGAGGAGAAAACCGATGAACATCAAAATCCTGCTGTGTAACTGCAAAGGCCTGTGCCAGTCCTTTAAGGACAGCGACTTCAACACGCTGCCCTTCATGCTGGAGTCTGAGCTGGACGTGAAATACGCTGTCTTGCATCCGCAGCTCTGCGGCCAGGGCGGCAACGAGGTGTTGGCTGACATCTTCCGCGAATCCGCAAAAGATCCCGAAACATTTATTGTTAGTGGCGCATGTGCGCCGGAAGCGCAGGACAAGCTCTTCCAGAAGCTGATGCGCAAGACCGGCTTTGATCCCAAACGCTTTGTGCCGGTGGACATTCGCAGCACCAACAACGACGGCATCCTGACGGTAATCAAGGAAAAGGTCGAGGCACTCGTCCGAGAGCATGAAGCTGCCGTGGCTTGAGCGGAGAGGCCCACTTCATGCCGGAAAGGAGGCCATAGTGAACCCGACCATTCCGCGGGATAAAGTAAACTGGCAGCCGACGATCAACTACGATGCCTGCATCGGTGACCGCCTGTGCTACGACTTCTGCAAGAACGATGTCTTCATCTGGGATGAAGACAAGCAGCAGCCCATCGTGCAAAACCCGCTGAACTGCGTGATTGGCTGTGATAGTTGCGCACAGCAGTGCCCGGTCGAGGCCATTATCTTCCCCAGCAAGGATGAACTCCGCGCCGAACTTCGCCGTCTGCGGGCCGAGTCCCAAGAGGTGAGAGCGTAGCCAAAATTCGGCCCGGGAGACCCGCAATGATACTGGACCTACTACGTGCAGGAATTCTCGCGTTGAAGGACTATGTAGCACTGCATGTCCTGACGTGTCTGATCCCCGCGTTTCTGCTGGCGGGAGCGATGGTGACGTTTGTTTCGCGTGAAACGATCCTGCGTTATCTCGGCACCCGCGCTCGCAAAACGACCGCCTTTCCTCTCGCTGCTGGTGCGAGTTTCTTCGTCGCTGCGTGTTCCTGCACGGTGATTCCTGTTTCGAGCGGCCTCTACTACGGCGGCGCGGGCATCGGCCCCGCTTTTATCCTTCTTTGGGTTGCGCCGGCAGCGAACATTCTGGCACTCGTGTACACCGGCGCCGTCCTCGGGGCAGAGATGGCGGTTGTCCGCGTGGCCAGCGCGCTGCTGATGGCTTTCGTTGTTGGCGCGGTGATGCTCACCGCCTTTCGCAAAGAAGAGCAGCAGCGCGCGGAATCTTTCAGCGACGAGGCGGAGCACGATTCCGGCAAAGTCGCCTCGCGCGGCAGTCTGCTCCTCATGCTTTTGCTCGTGGCTACATTGCTCGCGCCGAACTACTTGGTGCAGAAGGGCCCTTACCTCCACAAGATTTACGTCTGGGCCGCGGGCACGCTGGTCGTCGCGCTGTATGCGTGGCGCGTCAAGTCGCGCGACGAACTCCGCGCCTGGATGAAAGAAACCTGGTGGTTCGTGCGCATCATCTTTCCCTTGCTCCTGGCTGGCGTTTTTGTCGTCGGCATCATCGGCAAGCTCTTGCCACAGCAGTGGGTGCAGAGCTGGCTGGGTGGCAACGGCTTCGCCGCTTCGTTTTTGGCCACGATGATCGGCTCGATCAGCTATTTCGCGACGATGACCGAAGCGCCGTTTGTGGACACCCTGATGAAGATGGGCATGGGCAAAGGCCCGGCACTGGCGCTACTGCTGACCGGCCCCGGCCTGAGCCTGCCGAACTGGCTGGCGATCGCGCGCGTTTTCGGCGTGCGCAAAGCCGTCGTCTACGTGCTGAGCATCATCGTGCTCGGCACGCTGGCCGGATGGGCCGCCGGACAGTTCGTTTTTTCCGCGTAGGAGAACAGTGATGGAACGCGCGTGCTGTCCGCCGAAGGGGATTCGCAGAATCCGCGTCGGCGATTTTGAGGCGGGCGTCACCGGGTTGGACCAGGCGCTGGAAGAGGCCCGCCGGGAAGGCCGCCTGCCCGCCGACCGCGATTTGGGGCCACACCTTGTAGCGATCCTGCGCCGGGCGGGGAATTACATTCCACAGTCCGAAGAATCCGTTTACGCCGAAGCGCTCGTCCGCCTCTACGCAGATTTCGTCGCGGAGAAGAAGCAGGGAAGCAACGCAACGCAAGCCATCGGAGGGGAGAACAAGATGAAAATCGAAATTCTCGGGCCGGGTTGTGCGCGCTGCCGGGCCACGGAAGGAAACGTCCGCAAGGCCTTGGCGGAACTGAAGCTGGACGCCGAAATTCTGCACATCACCGACTTGCTGGAGATCTCCAAGCGCCGCGTGATGCTGACTCCGGGCGTGTTGATTGACGGGGCCTTGCGCTCCAGCGGCCGCGTGCCGACCGTCGAAGAGATCAAGCAGTGGCTCCAGCCGGTCCCGACGTCGCGCTGAACGAGCGGCCTCCGAGCCGCCGCGGTGCGCCTAGGACGCGCAGGCCGCCGCGTCCTTCACGCCGAGTTTCCGCAGGATGGTCATCATCGGGCACCAGTTCGTGAAACCCGACTGCAACAGGTTGGCTCCCACAAACGCGGTGAACCAATACCAGTAGGGGTGCACCCACGTGCCCAGCGCCAGCGACGCCAGCACGAAAAGTCCGGCAATCAACCGCAATAGGCGATCCACCGTCATCGTTTCAATCCTCCTGATTTTTCCGTGGAAGTCCTGAACTTTATACAGTCGATCGGACTTGGGATGCAATCTCTCTTTGTGCCTGCGGGACCCCCGCAGCCTGAAGAACTTGCTCGATCAGCTCTTCCTCCGGTACGGCGCCGTCAACAAATTGGCGCCCGTTGATCACTGTCTTCGGCACACCGCGCACCCGATAGCGTTGCACCAGCTCAGGGTATTCAGCCGCTTCGACCATGTCGGCCGTGATCCACTCGCTTTCAATCGCCAGCTGGTGCGCCAGCCGCGCCGCGGCCGGGCAGTAGGGGCAAGTGGGCGTCACCAGCACTTCGAGGTGAACCGGCTGCCGCAGCGCCTTCAACCGTTCGCGACTTTCCGGCTCGAGCCCCGAGTCACGCTTCGAAACGTGCAGGATGTCTTCGAGCAGCACCGCAAACTCGTATCCGGCGGGCAGGCCGTAGAGCCGGATGCCGTAGTCGCGTTCGCCTTCGATCACCGTAGCCGGCACCTTGTCGATGCCGTACCGCGCCGCCAGTTCTTTCTCGAGAAGGAGGTTGTGCACTTCGAGTATCAGCTTCTCCGAAAGCGCTGCAACTTCCTCCAGCAGTTTCTGCGCGGCAGAGCAGGAATCGCAGTTCAGCGCCTGTGTGAAGTGCAGCAGCTTCACCGCCTCCTTCATCTCGGCGAGCCGGTCCCGGACTAGCTTCTGATCGCGTTCAGACAAAAATCCCATGCCGTGTTCCTCCACTCGCGCACCCGTCAGGCGCCAACAGGTTCTGTGGCTTCATGCGGCACAATCTCGTAAGTGGTTGTGATTTTCGCTCCCCAGCGCAGCATCACGCCCACCGAGCAATACTTGTTCTCCGACAGCTCGATAGCCTTCTCCAGGGCCTGCGGGTTGATGTTGCGGCCGGTCACGACGTGGTGCACGCGCACGGTGGTGAACACCTGCGGCGGCTGCTGCGCCTGATCCGCCTCGACGCGCACCTCGTATCCGGTCACCTGCTGGTGGTATTTCTGCCGCAGGATGGTGATGACATCAAACGCCGTACACCCCGCCAGTCCCACGGCGACCAGTTCCACCGGCTTCGGGCCAGTTGCGCCGGCCGTGTCGTCGATCAGCAGGTGGTGCCCGCTGCCCGTGCGGGCGACGAATTGCCGCTGTGTGCCCGCTGGCTGCGTAAGCGTAACTTTGGCTTCGATCATGATGGCTCCTATGAAGGCGACTCCCTCGGCTATTTGAGACCGAGGCGAATCGGACGGTTCGTGCTGCTGGTTTCGCGCTGCCGCCGGGCCATGGCCAGCAACGCGCCGATGGCTCCGAGCGTTCCGAGAAGGGCCAGATAGATCATCGCGTGTTTCCCTCCGACCTCCCCTCTCGTTTCCGGGAGACTTGCAGTCTTCGCCCATACAAATGCATTTGCGGGGAAAGTGTTACAGGATTTCTGCCGGTTGGGGCTGATCACGATTCCGCGAAGCTAACCTCCCGGCGCGGGCGGCTGTCGGTTTTCTTGCGCAGCGTGGAGGGCTTGCTGAAGTTGTGTGCGCAGTTCTTCTCTTGAGCGGGCGGCGACGTCCGGATCCACTCCCTGCATCTTCTGCTGACGCAGCGTCTCGACCGTGGCTTCAAGGCTCTTCAGAAACGTCTGGCAGGGCGCGCAGCCGTCGAGATGCTTCTCCAACTCATCGCAGTTCGCCACGGGCAGCTCGTTGTCAAGATAATCGGACAACTGAGCGAAAAGTGCCTTGCAGCGCCCGGGCCGCTGTGGGACTTTCCGCGCGCGGGTCTTGCGCCTATCGCCCGACTTCATCAGTTCGTTGCGCACAAACACGCGCGCGCGATGCAGCCTGACGCGAACTGTACCTTCGCGAAGATTCATTACACGCGCGATTTCCTCAGTCGAAAGCTCTTCCATATCGTGCAGCACCAGAGTGAGCCGGTAATCCGGCGGCAGCTTTTGGATCACCTGCCGGACGCGCTCGCCCAATTCGCTCACGAGCAGCGCGCGCTCCGGATGGTTTTCTTCCGCCTTCGCCAGGCGCTCGAGTTCGACGCGGTCGGGCATGAGCACTTCGAGCGACAGGTGTTCCTTCGGCGCGAACTTGCTCCGGCGGCGGCTCATCAGGCAGCGCGTCTTGGCCACTTTGTAAAGCCAGACGGCGAGGGCCTTCGCATCGGTGAATTTCGGCAGCGCGGCCGTCGCTTTCAGCAAGGTCTCCTGCATTGTGTCTTCGGCGTCTTCGCGCTGGCCGCAAACTTTCAGGCTGAAAGAAAAGACAGTCCGTTGCAGGAGCTCAAGCGCCCGCTCGACCGACTCCGGCCGGTTTTTTTGAAGCTCCTCGACGGCTTGGACGACTTCCGCGCGCATCGTTCCAGGGGCTCCCCCGTCTCCATTCTACTCCGAGCATGGAACCAGCTTCGGCCCGCTTACTGTCTTTCGCTCAAATAGTAGAGGACCGGCACGGCCATGCGGGAGAGCAGCGTCGAAGCCACTTCGCCGGCCATCAACGAAATCGCCAGGCCCTGAAAAATGGGGTCGAACAGAATCACCGACGCGCCCACGACCACCGCTGCCGCTGTCAGCAGCATCGGCCGGAAGCGCACCGCGCCCGCGTCCACTACCGCCTGTTCGAGCGGCATTCCTTGTTCGCGGCGCAGGTTGATGAAGTCCACCAAGATGATCGAATTCCGCACGATGATGCCCGCGCCAGCAATGAACCCAATCATCGAGGTGGCGGTGAAAAACGCGCCCATGGCCCAGTGCGCCGGCAGAATGCCGATCAGCGTCAGCGGGATCGGTGCCATGATCACGAGTGGCGTCTTGAACGACTGGAACCAGCCCACCACCAGCACGTAGATCAGCACCAGCACCGCAGCAAAGGCGATGCCCAGGTCGCGAAAGACTTCGTAGGTGATGTGCCATTCGCCGTCCCACTTCATCGCCAGCTTTCGCGTGTCGGGCGGCTGGATCGCCGAGTACTGCTGGATGCGGTAGCCTTCGGGCAAGTTGAGTGCGTTGATTTTCTTGCCAAGTTCGAGGATGGCATAGACAGGGCTTTCCTCCGCGCCCGCCACGTCGCCGATGACGTACACCACCGGTCGCAAGTTTTTGCGGTAGATATTCTTGTCGATCGTCGTCGTTTCGAGCCGCGTCAGCTCGCCGAGCGGCACCATCGCGCCGTCGGGTGATTGCAGGTAGAGCCCGCGCAGCGCGTCGGCGCTCGAACGGCTCGCCCGCGCGAGGCGCACCTGGATGGGCACATCTTCCCGCTCGCCCGGCTGGTGCATCAGTCCGACTTCGGCGCCGCCCAGCGCGATGGCCACCGACTGGGAAACGTCCGCCGCCGAAATCCCGCGCAGGGTCGCTTTGTCCTGCTCGACGACGAAATCGAGCTTCATCTGCGGGTCTTCGACGTACCAGTCCACATCCACAACGCCCGGCGTTTCTTCGAACAGTTGACGGATCTGCCGCGCCACCTCGATCTGGCGTTTGTAGTCCGGCCCATAGACTTCGGCGACCAGCGTCGAAAGCACCGGCGGACCCGGCGGCACTTCGGCCACCTTTACCCGCGCGTTCCACCGCTTCGCAATTTCTTGGATCGGCCCGCGCATCTCCTTGGCGATGTCGTGGCTCTGGCGGCTGCGTTCGGCCACCCCGCGCAAATTCACCTGAATGTCTGCTTCGTTCGGCCCGCGCCGCAGGAAGTAATGCCGCACCAAACCATTGAAGTTGTACGGCCCCGAAGTGCCCGCGTAAATCTCGTAGTTGGCGACTTCGCGGTGTTGGCCGAGGTAGGCGCCGATCTCCTGCGCGACGCCTAGCGTGCTCTCGAGCGGCGTGCCATTCGGCATGTCGATAATCACCTGGAACTCGCTCTTGTTGTCGAACGGCAGCATCTTCACGCGCACCGCTTTCAGCGGCACCAGCAGTGCTGCCAGCAATAGCAGCACGACGACCCCCACCAGGAACGTCCAGCGCCATCTCGCGTTTTCGATGAGCGGGGTCATCACCCGGCGATAAACTCGTGTCGTCCAGCCCTCGGCTTCTCCTTCGGCGTGATGGCCGCCGTCCCGCTTCAGCAGACGAAGCGCCGCCCACGGCGACACCACGAACGCAATCACCAGCGAGAACATCATCGCTGCCGAAGCGCCCACCGGAATCGGCCGCATGTACGGCCCCATCAGGCCGCTGACGAACGCCATCGGCAGAATTGCGGCAATCACCGCAAATGTCGCGAGAATCGTCGGATTGCCGACTTCCGCCACAGCCTCTACCGCGATCTCCGCCCGCGGGCGCCCCTGGTTCTGCGGCAGGCGAAAGTGTCGGATCATGTTTTCGACGACGACGATGGCGTCGTCCACCAGGATGCCGATGGAGAAAATCAGCGCAAACAACGTGACGCGGTTCAGCGTGTAGCCGTAGAGGTAGAAAATGGCCAGCGTCAACGCCAGCGTCACCGGAATCGCCAGCAGCACCACGCCCGATTCCCGCCAGCCCAGCGCCAGCGCCACCAGCAGCGTCACGCCGAAAGTGGCGATGAGCAGGTGCTTCAGCAGCTCGTCGGATTTGTGCTTCGCGGTTTCGCCGTAATCGCGCGTAACAGTAATCTGCACATCGTCAGGGAGGGTGTGCCCCCGCAGCGAGTCCACTTTTTCCAGCACCCGGTGCACGACCACAGTGGCGTTGGTGCCTTTGCGCTTGGCCACGGTCAGGGTCACCGCGGGCGCGTCCGCCACACGCGCGCCTTCTGCTGCGCCGCCCGTCCCAAAGAACACGTAACTCGACGGCTCTTCCGGCCCGTCGCTTACCTCGGCCACATCGCCGAGGTAGACTGGCCGCCCGCTCGACACGCCGACCACCAGCCGCCGGGCGTCTTCCACGCCGCCGATGAAGCGGCCCGCCTCCACGCTGATTTCCTGGTTGGCCTGCGCGAACGAGCCCGAAACGCTGCGCTGGTTCGACACTTGAAAAGCGCGCGCAATCGCCGCCGGGCTGGCGTGGAATGCGGCGAGGCGTTGCGGGTCGAGCGTCACGCGCAATTGACGCCGCTGTCCGCCAATCAGCGTCGTCTCTGAAACGTCGTCCACCTGCTTGACCGCTTGCTCCAGCTCGCCGGCAATGCGCCGCAGCGCGAAGCCGTCGTAATTTTTCCCCCACAACGTCAGCGCAAGAACCGGCACATCGTCAATCGAGCGCACCTTGATCAGCGGCTGGGACACGCCTGGAGGGATGCGGTCAAAGTTCGAGTACATCTTGTTGTACGTGCGGACAATCGCGTCCTCTTCCTTGATCCCCACGTAAAACCGCACAATCACCAGCGTGCCACCCGGCTGGCTGATCGAGTAGAGGTATTCGACGCCCGGCACTTCGCGCAGCAGTTTCTCCATCGGGATGGTGACGCGCTGTTCGACTTCCGCCGCCGACGCGCCCGGCATGCTGACGAACACGTCGAGCATCGGCACCACAATCTGCGGTTCTTCTTCGCGCGGCGTCTGCAGCACGCTGAAGATCCCCAGCAGCAGTGAGGCGATGATCAGCAGTGGCGTCAGCCGTGAATTGATGAACGCGTGCGCGACTTTTCCTGCCAGACCGAGTTTCACGGCCGCTCCTCCGCCTTCGCTGCATTTGCAGCGATCCTCTTCCCGTCGAGTTCACGGCTTCCCGGTTCGGCTACGTATCGTTCGCCTTGGCTGAGACCGGAAAGCACTTCGACGCGATCGCCGATTGGGTCGCCCAGCGTCACCAGCCGCCACCGTGCCACTTGCTCGGCGTCCACCACGTACACGCCGCGCAACTGCCCGCGCTCGACCACGCTTGCGCGCGGTACGGCAATCACGCGCCGTTCGCCGCGCCGGAACCACGCCCGGCCAAACAGCCCCGAGCGCAGCGCGGCATCCCGTGGCAAATCGATCTTTGCACGCACAGTCTGCGTCCCCGGGTCCGCGCCGGCTTCGAGCTCGACGATCGTGCCCTCCATCTCTGAGCCAGGCAGGGAATCGACGCGCACGCGAGCTTTCGTTCCGCGCTGCACCATGCGGACGTCGCTCGCGTCCACGGTGACTTCCATCTGATAGCGTGAGGTGTCTTCGACCACGAACAGCGGCATACCCGGCGAGACGAGCGCGCCCGGCTCCACTTGCCGCCGTGCGACCAAGCCGTCGAATGGAGCGGTGATACGCGCATAGCTGGCCAGGGTTTCCGCCGCGCGCGCTTCCGACTGCGCCCGCGCGACCATCGCTTCGACCTGTTGCTGGCGCGCCTGTGCCGCCGCCAGCGCCGCTTGAGCCGCGCGGTTGCGCGTGTCCGCCTCGTCGAATTCCTGTGGGCTTACCGACTTCTGATCGCGCAGGTACACAAAACGCTCGTGCGTCTTCTTCGCCAGATCCGCCTGGGCCTGCGCGGCGCTGACGGCGCGGGCCACTTCTTCGCGCCCGGCTTGCGCCTCGCGCAGTGCGGCCTGCGCGGCGTTCTGCCGCGCCGCGAGTTCGCGCTCGTCCAGCTGCGCCAGCATCTGCCCATGCTTCACGTGGTCACCTTCGCGCGCGCGGACTTCAAGCGCCGTGCCCATGGTGCGCGCCGCAATCTGTGCGGTTGCAGCCGCGCGCACCACGCCCGGCGCTTCGTGCTCATCGGGCAGCAGGGCCATCTGCACGGTTTCGACGTGCATCCCGGAGACACTGTCCGCCGCTGCTTTTTTCTGCACGGTCTCGCCGCCACACGCCGTCAGCACCAGCAGCAGCGCCAGCGTGGCCGCCGCCAGTAACTTTTCTGCCCGTAGGGGCGTCCCGACGCGTCGGGACTGCGCCCGCACTTTTTTCGTCCCCGCGCTATTCATTGCGATTCTCCTTCGCGAATCAATTGCGAATCCTTTGTCAACTTTCCGGCGGCGCGCTCGAGTTGCGCGCGCGCCACTTGCGAATCATGCAGCGCGCTCAAATACATCGTTCGTGCTTCTAGTTGCGCGGCTTGCGCCCGCAGCAACTCAGTAATCGTGGTCAATCCCGCTTCATAACGGTTCTGCACGATGCGCAGGCTTTCGCGCGCCTGTTCGACCGCATCGCGCGCGGCTTCGGCACGCTGCCGTGCCGCGAGGGTCTCCAGGTATGCCTGGCGCGTTTCCAGCCGGACGCTCGAACGGAACCATTCCAGTTGATTCGCAGCCTGGCGCTCGCGGGCCTGCGCTTCGGCCACCCGGTAGCGGTCCGCGCCGCCCGCAAAAATATTGATCTCCAATCGCGCGCCTGCTGTCCAGTTTGTGCCGGAGGGTCCGCCGAGCGTTTCGGCGTCGCGCTCGACGTTGGCGAACAACCCGAGCTTCGGTCCGAACTCAGCCCGGGCGAGTTTGCTGCCGGTCTCGGCGGCGCGCTCCTGGAGCTCGGCAGCGCGCAGAGCGGGGCGTTCGGCCAGGGCGATACGCTCCCATTCTTCCGCGGCCAATGTTGATGACTGAGGTTCCCCGAGCGTGCCGTTTGGTTCCCGCATGGCCGCGGGTTCCACTCCCATCTCGCGCCCAAGCACCAGCCGAGCCAACTCCACAGAGTTCTCCGCGCGGATGACGCGCTCGCGCATCTGCGCCCGCTGCACTTGAGCGCTCAGCAGATCCGAGGTCACCACCAGCCCCGCCTCGGTCATCGCGCGCACGCGCTGCGCGTTGGCTTCGGCGCTGCGCAGGGCTTCGCGCGCCGCCGCCAGATTTTCGCGCGCGACCACGACGTCGTAATACGCCCGCACCACCCGCAGGATCAGGTCCTGGCGGTCCTGTTCGGTCTGCAAATCCGCCGCCGACAACATTTTCTTCGCGCCGCTGACACGCAGCGCCGTGCGGCGCCAATCGAAAAGCAGCATCTGTCCTTCGAGCCGCGTCAGGAAATTGTCGAGAGGCGTGGGGGCATTCAGCCCGGACAGAGCGAAGTTCGCCGCGGTGAATTGCCGCTGCGTGAGCAGCGTGCCAAACACGTACACGGGGTTATTGCCGCGCGTGAAGCCCTGCGAAAAATCGAGTCGCGGGAACCATGCGGCCCGCTGCTGGCCCACTCGCGCGCGGGCCACTTCTGTTTCTTCCGCGCTGGCGCGCAGCGCTGGGTTTTTGTCCAGCGCCAGCCGCACCGCGTCTTCGAGCTTCAGCGGTTCCTGTGCAAGCGTGACCCCGGCCAGGGCCAGTACGACGGCGATGACGGAAATTGCTTTGATCGATTCGTTTTTCATGGGCATGCTCAACTCTTCTTGGTTGGGCCCGCGAAGTGTTCGCTTCGCGAGGTGTTGAGGTTGTTCGCCAGCCGGGTATCTTGCTCGAGGCGCTGGACAAGAACTTCGTTGATGGACCGGCAGGCGATCTTGATTTCCTCGAAGGTTAGCCGGTGGATCACTTCGCGCCCCTGGTATCGCGATTCCACCAGCCCGGCGTTCCTCATCACCGCCAGATGCTGCGACAGGTTGACCTTGGATACACCCAAGGCAGCGAGCAGATCGGCGTTCGATTTCTCGCCTTCGCTTAGCAGATCGAGAATGGCGAGCCGAACAGGGTGGCCCAACGCGCGGCAGATCCCCGCGCGCAGGCGGTACACCGTTTCCAGTTTCTCCATTCGTGTCACCTCATTCATCTTCGGGGATCCATCCGGCTGCGCACTGGCCGTAGGCACGAGGGTTGCCCCTCCAGATTTCGCTCCAGGCCAAACTATCTGCCTTGTAATCTTTCGATTAGGCCGATTGTCTACCATCGTGTCCCCGTTCCGCTTTCAAATCTCAGGCCTCTCGGCCCACTGAATGCGGATAAATGCACAGTTTCGAAAATGTGTTACAGCCTTTTTCGGGGGGAAATGAGTCCCCCTGCGCATTCCAACCCTTGTTTTCTGAGCCACATCGCCCACGCGCGGCCTACCCGCACCGGGTAGGCGGGCGGAACCCGCGTCCTTTCGTCTTCGATTTCAGTGGTTTAGGGAGTGTTCCTATGGATTCCCCGCTGGATACCGGATTGCTCCTAACCTAAAGGGCTCGAGTTCTCTGGAGTCCGCGCTTGAGCGGTCATGGCTGCACAGGAGGTGCAAACGATGAAACCCCTGCTGGCGTTGCGTGGATTCCTTGAGCAGCACTTTCCTAAGAGCGTCCGCGGCGAGCCGAAATGCACTTGCGGCGCGGGGAATCACGTCCGCGTTCTCTTCTTCCTGGTCGACGACCAGCCTGCCTCCGCCATCATCCCCGAGGCCTCGCGCATCAATGCGGACGAGCTGCAACGCGTCCTTGGCGCCCGTCGCGTGCAGCCTCTGGCCATCACCGATGTGGAATCGGTCTATTCGGAATCAGAGCTCGGCCAGGCGCAGCCGTTCGAGCACCCCTTCGGGCACCGCGTCTATTTCGATGACCGCATGGTGCAGACCGAGGAACTCGTCTTCTGCCCGCGGATGTTTTTTGGCAAAGAAGGGGAATGCTTCCGCGCGCCCACGAAACAGTTTCTGGAACTGGTGAATCCCGTCATCATTTCGATGTCTCCCGTCTTGGTCGGCGAATTCGACGACTGGGCCGTGTAAACAGAATCTCAACCGGACCGCGCCCCGGAGGGTAACCCAATGCGACGACACATTTTGATTCTCGGGGCAGCCGGACGCGATTTCCATAACTTCAACGTCTGCTTCCGCAATTCTCCCGACGATCAAGTCGTAGCGTTCACCGCCACGCAGATCCCGGACATCGCCGGGCGCGAGTATCCCGCTGCGCTCGCCGGCCCGCTCTATCCCCAGGGCATCCCGATTGTCCCGGAAGATCAGCTCGAAGAGATGGTCCGGCAGCACGCCGTGGACTGTGTCGTCTTTTCCTACAGCGACGTGCCCCACACGCACGTGATGGATCTGGCGGCGCGTGCGAACGCCGTCGGCGCGGATTTTCTTCTGCTCGGCGCCGATAGCACGATGCTCGAAGCGAAGGTGCCGGTGATCTCCATTTGCGCCGTGCGCACCGGCTGCGGAAAAAGTCCTGTCTCACGCCGGGTCGTCGAGACCTTGCGCGAACACGGCCAGCGCGTGGTAGTGGTGCGCCACCCGATGCCCTATGGGGATCTGCTGCGGCAGCGCGTCCAGCGGTTTGCTTCCCTCGCCGATCTGGATTTGCACAACTGCACAATCGAAGAACGCGAGGAGTACGAACCGCACATCACCTGCGGCACCGTGGTGTACGCGGGCGTGGACTACGAGGCCATTCTGAATGACGCTCAGCGCGAAGCCAATGTCATCGTCTGGGACGGCGGCAATAACGACACCCCGTTTTTCCACTCCGATCTGGAAATCGTTGTCGCCGACCCGCATCGCGCCGGGCACGAATTGCTCTACTACCCGGGCGAGGTCAATCTGCTCCGCGCCGACGTCGTTGTAATCAACAAAGTGGACACCGCGCCAGAAGGTGCGGTGGAAACGGTCCGGCGCAACGTGCGCCAGCGTAACCCGCACGCGGTGATCATCGAGGCGGAATCACGCGTGGATGTGGATGACGCTTCCCACATCCGAGGCGCGCGTGTGCTGGTGGTCGAAGACGGCCCCACGCTGACCCATGGCGAGATGGCCTACGGCGCCGGGGTAGTCGCGGCGCGGAAGCTGGGCGCAGCGGAACTCGTGGATCCGCGGCCGTACGCCGTCAACAGCCTGCGCGACGTTTTTGCCAAATACACGCACATCGGGCCCCTGCTTCCGGCGATGGGTTACAGTCCCCACCAACTCTCTGAGCTCGAACGCACCATCTGTGCCACGCCGTGCGATCTGGTCTTGGTGGCCACCCCGATTCATCTGGCCCGTTTGATTAGCATCAACAAACCGTCGGTGCGCGTGCACTACCGCGTGGTCGAACGCGGGGAACCGACGCTGGCGACCGTGCTCGAGGCTTTCCTCCACCTCCACACCCCGGTCGCTGTCTGACGAGGAGAATGTAAGTGTCGCACGCCCTGCAAGATCTTTCGCTCCGGCTGTGGAGCCTTCAGCCCCGGTCCGGGAGCACCAAACGCGATTTTCTTTCTCTGCACGATCTTTCGAATTGGGAATTGGAGGGTTTGCTTGACCTGGCCAGGGAGCTGAAGTCGTTTCCCGCTCCGTTCCATCGCGCACTCGAGGGTAAGACCGTGGCCATGATTTTCGAAAAGCCCTCGCTGCGGACCCGCGTCACCTTCGAAGTCGGCATGGCGCAGATGGGCGGCCACGCGATCTATCTTTCGCCATCGGATATTTCCTTGGGGAAACGCGAAGCGGTCAAGGACGTGGCGCGCAACTTGGCCCGCTGGGTAGATGCCATCGTGATCCGCACCTTTGCGCACAGCATTTTGACCGAGATGGCCCACGAAGCTCACGTGCCCATCGTGAATGCGCTTTCCGACCTGTTGCACCCCTGCCAAGCCGTGGCCGATATGCTGACCCTGCGCGAGGCAAAAGGGCAATTGCGCGGTGCGCGGCTCGCCTATGTGGGCGATGGCAACAACGTCGCGCACGCGTTGGCGCAGGCCGCCGCCCGGCTCGGTGTGCATTTCACCATCGCCTGCCCGCGCGGCTACGAGCCCGATGCCACGGTGTTCCGCGAAGCCTATGCCGATGCCGAGTCCACCGGCGCGAGCCTGCTGGTCGTGCAGGACCCGGCCGAAGCCGTGCTCGATGCCGACGCGGTCTATACGGACGTCTGGGCCAGCATGGGTCAGGAAGCGGAGGCCGAGAAGCGCCGGAAGACTTTTGCCCCCTACCAGGTCAATTCGAGATTGATGGCGGTCGCAAAGCCCGACGCCGTCTTCCTGCATTGCCTGCCCGCGCACCGCGGCGAGGAAGTGACCGATGAAGTCCTCGACGGGTCGCAGTCGGTCGTTCTCGAGCAGGCCGAGAATCGCCTCCACGTGGCCAAGGCCGTATTGCTTGCGCTGGTCGGCGAGGTCAAACAGGTTCCTGGGGGAAGGACGCTGCAATGAAGCCGGTCGCGGTTATCGCCGTCGGAGGCAACGCGCTCTCTCGGCCCGGCGAGCGCGGCACCTTCGAAGAGCAGCAGCGTCACGCCCGCACGACCTGCCAGGGCATCGCGGATGTGCTGGCGTTGGGCTATCGCGTTGTCGTCACCCACGGCAACGGCCCACAGGTGGGCGACGCCTTGTTGCGGAGCGAGTTGGCGGCGCCGCAACTTTCTGCGCTGCGGCTCGACGTCTGCGACGCAGAAACTCAGGGGCTCATCGGCTACCTGCTCCAGCAGACGCTGACCAACGTGCTGGCCGAGCGCGGCCTGCGCTTCACCGTGACCAGCGTCGTCACCCAAGTCGTCGTCGATCCCGACGACCCCGCCTTCCGCCATCCCACCAAACCCATCGGGCCTTTCTACCGCGTCGAAGAGGCCTTCGAACGCAAGCAAAAGCTCGGCTGGGAACTGGTGGAGGATTCCGGAAGAGGCTGGCGGCGCGTAGTGGCCTCGCCCAAACCGCTGGAAATTGTAGAGCTGCACGCCATCCGCGCTTGCCTCGGCGCCGGGGCGGTGGTCATCGCCGCCGGCGGGGGTGGCATCCCGGTAGTCCGGCGCCGCGGCCGCTACGAAGGCATCGAAGCAGTCATTGACAAGGACCGCGCCTCGGCCCTGCTCGCGATTCGCTTGAAGGCTGACGTGCTGGTATTCTCCACCGGCGTGGACCGCGTCGCCGTGCATTTTGGCCGCCCCGACCAGCGCTTTTTGGACCGGCTCACCTTGCCGCAGGCCCGCGCGTTCTTGGACCAGGGCGAATTTCCGCCCGGCAGTATGGGCCCAAAGATTGAAGCCGCCATGGACTTCCTCTCCGCCGGAGGGCGCCGCGCCGTGGTCACTTCCGCCGAAAAGATTGCTCCCGCCGTGCGGGGAGAAGCCGGCACCGAAATCTTGGCTCCAGCGGAAACGCCGGAGCACACAGCAGTGGCTTGAATGAGTTTTTCGCCGCGCACCACAGGGAGGAAAGATGCCCGCAGCGCTGGATCCGAACCTGATCGTCTATTTTGAAGGAGATTTTCGCCCGCTGGGAGAAGCCAAGGTGGGCCTGCTCACGCACGCTTTGCACTACGGCACGGGCGTGTTCGAAGGGATTCGCGGTTACTGGTCAGCGGAAGAAGAAGAGCTGTACCTTTTCCGCGCGCCGGAACACTACGAGCGCTGGCGCAACAACGCGCGCCTCTTGAAGATGGAGGTGCCGCTCACGTCGCGCGCGCTGTGCGACCTGACCGGCGATTTGATCGCCCGCAACAAGTTGCGCACCGACGTGTATGTCCGCCCGCTCGTCTACAAATCCGCGCAGGGCGTGGGGGTTCACTACGGCCCGCAGTCCGATTTCACCGTCGTCGTGATCCCCTTCGGGATTTACATCGACAGTTCGCACGGCCTGAAGGCTTGCGTCACCTCCTGGCGGCGGATTGAGGACAACGCCATCCCCGCCCGCGGCAAAATCTGCGGTGCCTACGTCAACAGCGCCCTGGCTGGCGACGAGGCCCGCACCAACGGTTTCGACGAAGCGATCATGCTGAACGAGAACGGCCGCGTGGCCGAAGGCTCCGCCTCCAACCTTTTCATCGTGCGCAGCGGCCACCTGATTACGCCCCCGGTCACTGAGAACATCCTGGAAGGCATCACCCGCGCGACCGTGATAGAACTCGCCCGCGACCTCTGGCTCGACACTATCGAGCGGCCCATCGAGCGCTCCGAGCTCTATATGGCCGACGAGATGTTCTTCACCGGGACAGCCTTCGAGCTGGCCCCGGTGATCGAAGTGGATCGCCGCACCATCGGCAAAGGCACTGAAGGCCCGATTACGCGCCGCCTCCGCTGCGACTATGCCGACATCGTCCGCGGCCGCACCGCCCGCGGCGCGCACTGGCGCTGGCCGGCTTACCGCGAAGCTCTCTCTAAAGTGGCGAAGTAACTCAGTCCTCGCGCCAGCTGCGATTCGACAGGCGGGACGATCTCGCTCAACAACGCGAAAATGGTGTCATCCCGAGTCTGCTCGCTTTCTGGCGGACGAGGGACCTGCACTTTCCCTTGGAAAGTCGTTCACAGGAGCAGATGTATCGTGGGGATTGCGCCCGATTGCTTCGCCTATTGCGCCAGCGCTTCCACGGGCTTGCCCGAAACCTGCGCCAAGCCGTAGGCAAAGCCTTTTTCGAAGGCCGCCAGGTTCAGGCCCTGCGTCCCGGGCGGGACGGATTCCGTGATGGCCTGGCGCGCCGATTCCGGCTTCATCAGCCCGGTCACGGCCACGAAGAATCCCACCAGCACGATGTTCATCACCATTTTGCGGCCGAGTTCCTCCGCCAGCCGCGTGGCCGGAACGCGATAGACGCGGTACCGGCTCTCCAATTCTTCCGCGGGCATCACTGGCCGCACCAGGTCTTCCTCGATGATCAGCGTGCCGCCTTCCCTCAGGTTCGGGCTGAACCGCCGGTAGGCGTCCTGCGACATCGTGACCAGAATGTCGGCCTTGGTCATGTAGGGATAGAGCACTGGCTGGCGGGAAACAACCAGTTGCACGCTACACGCGCTCCCGCGCGCCTCCGGGCCAAAGCTCTGCGTCAGCGAGACGTGGCTGTTTTCATAGAGCACCAAGCCCCGCCCGATGGTCATTCCGGCCAGCACGATTCCCTGGCCGCCGAATCCTCCGATTTGAATCTCAACTCCGGACATGGTCATCTGCGCATCCTGTGTATTGGGCATGCAGCGTGCGTTGCACCTGCTGGTTCATCATCTCCAGGAACGTTGGCCGCTCGACATCCACGAACTTGCCCACGATGATAGGTCCCTGGTAACTGAGCGCAACTTCCTTCGTGTTGGCGCCGGGTTTGATGACGCTGGCCTCTTTGAAATAATTCATCATGTCCAGGCCCTCGCCGAGCTTGTTGCGCCTCAGGTAGAGCGTCGGACATGGACTGAGGATTTCGATGAACGTGAAGCCTTTCTTCTTGAGCGCCTCCGTCATTGCGTGCGTGATCTGCCGGACGTGGAAGGCCGTCCACCGCGCCACGTACACGGCACCGCACGACTCCGCCAGGTAGGGCAGGTTGAACGGCTCTTCGTAGCAGCCGTAGGGGGTTGTCGTGGTGATAGCGGTGCCGGGCGTCGTGGGGCCGGCCTGCCCCCCCGTCATCCCGTAGGTAAAATTGTTCACGCAAATGATCTTCAGGTCCATGTTGCGCCGCGCCGCATGGATGAAGTGGTTTCCGCCGATGGCCGCCAGGTCGCCGTCGCCGCTGTACACCACCACGGTCAGTTTCGGGTTCGCCAGCTTCAGCCCCGTGGCAAACGGAATCGCTCGCCCGTGGGTGGTGTGAAACGAATCGAGCTCGACGTAACCCGCCACGCGTCCCGTGCAGCCGATGCCGGACACGACCACGACATTGTCGAGGTTCACTTTCGCGTTGTGCAGCGCCCGCGCAAAGCAATTCACCGTCGTCCCGATTCCGCAGCCCGGACACCAGATATGAGGCATGCGGTCCGTGCGGATGAACTCTTCCACCGGATTCGGGATGTACTCCATTCCCTCCGGCAGCTCGCACAAGGCTTGCGGCATGTTGGTTGTTACGCTCATCGCCCCACCCCCGCAGGACAGGGTTCCACCGCTGTCTTCTTTTCGCCTCGCGCAACTTCGACGATAGCCTCGAGGATTTCTTCAGGCCGATGCACCGTTCCGCCCGCATGCGGGACGAGCCGCGTCGGCACGCGTCCGGCCACGCAACGCTCGACCTCGTGCACGATCTGCCCAAGGTTCAGCTCCGGCACTACGAATCCGCTCATCCCCGCGCGTTGGGCCAGTTCACGGATGGGCTTTTCGGGGAACGGCCAGACCACCAGCGGCCGCAGCAGCCCGGCGCGGATGCCTTGCTCGCGCGCCATCTGCACCGCGCGCAGCGCCACACGCGCCGTGATGCCGTAGGCGACCAGAACGATTTCCGCGTCCTCGACGAAAGTTTCCTCGTATCGCACGATTTCATCGACGCGGCTTCTGATTTTGTCCACCAGCCGCCGCACCAATTTCTGCTGGGTGGCCGCATTGGCCGCCACGTAGCCTCGCTCGTCGTGCGTCACTCCGCTGATGTGGAAGTGATAGCCTTCGCCCGCCCGTGCAAAATCCGGCACGCCGTCCGCCTCCGCCCGGTAGGGCAGGTACTCGCCCGGCTTCAGATTTGTGAACCGGCGCGGCGTAATTTCGATCTCCGAGGCTGGCGGGACCACCACTTTCTCCGTCATGTGCCCTACGCACTCGTCCATCATGACCATCACGGGCACGCGGTACTTTTCGGAGAGATTGAAAGCCTCGATCGTCAGGTCGAATGCCTCTTGCGGCGAGTTGGGACACACGGAAATTGCTTCGTAATCGCCGTGCGAGCCCCACCTTGCCTGCATCATGTCGGCCTGTGCCGGCAGGGTGGGCAAGCCCGTCGAGGGCCCGCCGCGCTGCACGTTGACGAACACGCAGGGCGTCTCGGTCATCGCCGCATAGCCGATGTGCTCCATCATCAGCGAAAAGCCCGGACCCGAAGTCACCGTGAACGCTTTGGCCCCCGCCCACACCGCGCCTTGAATCGCAATCGATGACGCCAGCTCGTCTTCCATCTGGATGAACATTCCGCCCAGTTGAGGCACGCGCTGCGCAAAGCGCTCCACGACCTCGGTGGATGGCGTGATCGGATAGCCCGCGGCGAAGCGGCAGCCGGCCGCGAGAGCTCCCTCGCAGCAGGCTTGGTCGCCGTCGAGAAAATGAATGCCGGTTAGAACTCCACTCGGATCAGCTTTCACGGCCTCACCTCGCGCGCCTCACTCGCCGGTTTTTCTGCCGGTTTCGGCGCGTACTTCAACATCACGCCGTGGATGGCGAAATCGGGGCAGTACAGCCCGCACAAGTCGCAGCCTGTGCAGCCGTCCGGATCGTTCAGCCGCGGCGGATGGTAACCCTGCGCGTTGAAGTCCGCCGAGAACTCCAGCACGTGTTGCGGGCAGAAGGCGATGCAGAAGCCGCAGCCCTTGCAGCGGTTTGCATTCAAGTAGACAATCCCGCGCACCTTCTTGGTCTTTTCTGGGGGGCGATTTGCGCCTGAACTCTGAGGATTCTCTGTCATCTGAACAAAACATCTCCTGCCTATCGGCAGCAATTCGGCGTCCATCGGGAGGTGTATCCCCGGCTCGCAGCTAACCCATTGAAACGTAATAGCTTAGACAAGAATCTTCCCCATCATGCACCCCTCAAATCGCGTGTAATTATCCGCAGAGTGAGGGACATCCCCCGGTTAGCGGGGCTCCTGACACGCTTCGCGGGAATCTTGCGAGGCCGCTTCAACGAAGGCGGATGGCGGGACATGGCTCTAGTCCGACGATGAGTTCCACAACATTGGCAGGCGAAAAACTCATCAGGCCTCCCTTGGCGGCAAGTTCAACATAGCGCTTGCTTTGAGTCGCCGCTCCGACCCGTCGCCGGCTCTCGCGTTCAAAATCTCAACGAATCACTGCCTTGCTTCATTTCGGCATCCGCACAGGTTTCACAGCCCCAGCTTTCTATCGCCTTCCTTTCTTGCAAGTTGCGGCCAGCTCTCGCTGACCTCGACCCGCGGCAGAGGTTGGCCACCCGCTTGCCTTTACACATGGTGGAGGGTTGGTCCGAGAGAGAAAAACTTGGGAGGTGCCTTATGACAGTCCTGCTGGTTCTCGCAGTCTTCACGATTTTCCTGCTGATCGATTATTTCTACGGCATGCGCCGCGGGGCCGTGCCGGTTGCGGAATCGGATCGCCCGCCGGCGCCGTCGCCGCGCTTGATGCCCGCCATTGTCGCGGGTTTCCGCGTGCCGGAAAACGTTCGCTACCACC
>Ga0315268_10002554_pt1 | contig 20478 bp, 16 predicted proteins | sample C1_top_MG_FD_204535 | JGI IMG/M metagenome (GOLD analysis project Ga0315268, IMG submission 204535) | Sediment microbial communities from Yellowstone Lake, YNP, Wyoming, USA - C1_top | ecosystem: Environmental > Aquatic > Freshwater > Lake > Sediment | place: USA: Wyoming | collected 2017-08-01
GTCAGCCTCAAAATTAAGAATATTTCAATTGATCACTTTTTTTATGAAGGGAACTCAGGCAACCCAACCGGAAGTAAAAACAGCCAGGGCTCGGAAAATTTCAATTACTGCACTGAAAGGTACCATGCCTGCACATTGTGATGGAGAGACTTTGTGTTATGAAGGAACAAAATTAGATATCGAATTGTTCCCTCAACAGATCGAATTCATAACTTCTGGGAAAACCAAATAATGGATCCATTTCGCAGATTATTCTATGGTGCCATCCGTGTGGGATTGGGAATCCTTTGCCGCATTGATGCCACAGAATTAGAAAAAATCCCACGAACTGGACCCTTAATTGTTTATACAAATCATACAGGCTCCATTGAAGTCCCCTTAGTATTTGTATTACTTCAACCAAGGCCATTAACTGGACTTGCCAAGGTAGAGACCTGGGATAATGTTTTCATGGCATGGTTATTCAATTTATGGGGAGCCATTCCAATTAGAAGAGGGGAAGCAGATATGGAAGCGATGCGAAAAGCATTGGACAGTCTTAAAGCTGGATATATCCTTGGGATCTCCCCGGAGGGTACACGGAATAAGAATGGTAAATTGTTAAAAGGACATCCTGGAATAGTGGCTTTAGCGTTGCACAGCGGTGCTCCCATCTTGCCTTTAGCACATTGGGGTGGTGAGGAATTCAAAACCAAACTTAAGGGATTTAAACGAACAGATTTTCATGTTCGTGTTGGGAAACCATTTTTAATCCAGACAAATGGACAAAGAATTGATAAGCTGACCCGGCAGAAAATTGTTGATGAGATGATGTATCAATTATCTTGCATGCTGCCAGCTGAATATCGTGGAGCATATTCCGACCTCTCTAAATGTACTACCGAGTATCTAAAGAATTCATCTGATTTTCAAATGGTTTAATAGACCTACAAAAAAATTAGAGATGTGCATATTTTGAACAATAGGAAAATGTGAAATACTTTGTGCTGGACATCAAAAATAACCCGATCAAAATATAGGTTGAAAAAATATTGGGCGGCGGAAAAAATCAATATGATCTACAAAAGAACTGAAAAAAGTATATAAAAATAAAAAAAGAAAACTGACTTTGATGTCAGCTTTCTTTTTTATGGAGCAATATTTATTTTTTCAAGCGAGCTGAATGGAAACAGTTTGTTGGCGAAGCTTAAAGTTGCCAGAATTGGATAACACTTGAGTTACAAATTGTTCCGGTACATCGACCAGAGTATGTTTATCTTCGATCAGGATTTTTCCAATACTATTTCCAGGGATATCTGCGAAATAAGCGATCGTGCTGACAATGTCGTTTGGACGGACCCCATGCGAGCGCCCTTTACTGATAGAAAGACGAACCATTCCTGCTTCATGAGATGTGGAGGTGCGTGCGTTGGATTTCTCACCATCTCTTTTTTTGTTAAATCGATTTGCTCTTCCTCGATTTGATTCAATAGCCTCAGAAACTGATGAAATCGGTCGTTGTTTTTCTTCTGCACGGGCTATCTTTAATGCGGCTGCGGCTATATCTTCCAATTTGTAACCTTCCTCAACCAGCATTGAGACAATCTCTTTTTCTTTTGTGTAACGACCACGTTTCAACCAGACTACAACTTGTTCGACCAATTGTTTTTGCCGAAAATTCTGAACGTCCTGTTCTGTCGGCAATGTTGCTCGAGTGATTTGTGAATGCGTAAAACCTTCTATCCTACGAAGACGCCATAAATCTTTAGGAGATAGAAGAGTTAATGAGATCCCTTCCTTTCCAGCACGTCCGGTTCGACCGATGCGATGAACATATAGTTCGACTTCATCTGGCAAGTCATAATTAATTACATGGGAAATATCATCTATATCTAGACCACGGGCAGCCACATCAGTTGCCACAAGTACTTTGATCTGGTTGTTTCGGAAGCGAGATATTACCCGCTCACGGGCGTCCTGGGCTAGATCACCGTTTAAGGTCTCCGCAGGAAAACCTCTTGAGATCAAAGCATTGGTCAAATCCCCCGTCCCTGCGCGGGTGCGAACGAAAATAAGGGCGCGAGTAATTGGCTCAACCTCAAATAATAATGAAAGTGCAGCTAATTTATCGTGTTCGTTAATTAAATAATAGCGTTGTTCGATTGAATCAACTGTCATATGATCATCTTTAATAACAATTGATTGTGGATCCTTCATATAATTTTTGGATAAATTTCGGATGGCAGCAGGCAATGTAGCAGAAAATAAGGCAGTCTGTCGATTTTCAGGAGTTTGCTTTAAGATCGATTCAATATCTTCCACAAATCCCATGCTCAGCATTTCATCAGCTTCATCCAGAACAACGGTATTAACCAGGCTGAGATCAAGTACTTTACGATCAATCAAATCCAACATTCGGCCGGGAGTTCCAACAACGATATCGACTCCTCTTTTAAGACGAGCGATCTGGGGACTATAAGGTTGTCCACCATAAACCGCTAATATGCGGGCTCCCAGGATTTTGCCATAAAGATTAAATGAATTTGCCACCTGCATAGCCAATTCGCGGGTGGGAGTCAACACAAGTGCCTGGATATGATCCTGGTTGGTTATTAGGTTATTTAAAATGGGGAGTGCAAAAGCTGCCGTTTTTCCGGTCCCAGTCTTAGCCTGACCAAGCACGTCTTGTCCTATGAGCATGACTGGGATCACCTTGCTCTGAATTGGAGTGGGTATCTCATAGCCACAATCTACAACCGCCTGCATTAATTTTGGATGCAGGTTTATCTCGTTAAAACTAGAAATCATCAAAATCTCCTTTGATGTTTTGATGACTCCAATTTACCATATGACCTTCCAGGGTCATATCCCAAAACCTACCAACAGTCTGAAGATCTTTCGAAAGTCAGACTACTTGCAAGAAAAAATCCCGACAAACAACCAGGTCGGGATTCCTAGTGGAATGATCAAAACATTATTAAATTAGTTTGGTTATCCTTCCAACGGGTTAATGTTTTTTTAGATGCACTTTAACCTGAATTATTGAAGGCAACCGTGGGTTGTTGTTCACCATAGAACAACGAAGCAACAGTTTATCACAAAAGATCAATTCTTGACAGTGTCAGGCGATTTCCAGATAGCGTTTGACTTCCCAATCGGTTACTGCGGTTCGGTATTCATCCCTCTCAGCCAGTTTCGCTCTCATGAATGCTTCATAAGTTGCAGGTCCGATGGCGTCCTGTATAACAGGATCGTTCCCCAATTCGATCAGCGCTTCGCCCAGAGACCCCGGGAGTGACGGAATCTCCATTTTTATTCTTTCTTCTTCGGTCAAATGATATACGTTAACATTGTTAAGAGGTTTGGGTGGAATGAGGTTATTATCGATTCCATCCAAACCCGCTCCTAAAATTGCAGCAAACGCGAGATAGGGGTTGGAAGATGGATCCGGGAAACGTAATTCAGCTCGAACAGCTTTATCGCGTCCAGCGGTGTAGCGCGGAATGCGAATTAGCGCAGAACGGTTTTGCTGTGCCCAACCAATATAAACAGGGGCTTCGTAACCCGGAACCAATCGCTTGTAGGAATTCACAGTTGGAGCGACAATCGCGGCCAGTGCACGGGCATGTTTTAATTGTCCTGCAATAAATGAATAAGCTAATTTTGACAGATGATATTCATCATTGGGATCAAAGAATAAATTATTTCCTTTTGCATCAAAAATTGATTGATGGCAATGCATTCCGGAGCCATTTATGCCAAAGATCGGTTTGGGCATGAAAGAAGCAACCAATCCATACCTGGCTGCGATTGCCTTCACAGTGTATTTTAAAGTCAAAACATTATCGGCAGTTCGAAGGGCATCCGCAAAACGGAAATCGATCTCATGTTGGCCAAGGGCTACTTCATGATGTCCTACTTCCACTTCAAGCCCCATGGAATTTAATGCGTCGATTAATTCTGAACGAACCCTGACAGCTTCATCATCTGCTGAAAAATCGAAATAACCTCCCACGTCGTGCGGGACAGGATGAATTCCATCTCCATTTCCATTGCGTTTGAAAAGAAAGAATTCTGGTTCCGGACCAACATTGTAAGTCCATCCTCTGGTAGTAATTTTTTTGAGAATATCCTTAAGTGTTCCGCGCGGGTCTCCTTCAAAAGGTTGATTATCAGCCATGAAGATATCACAAAAAACTCGCGCTCTCCGTGCATCTGGAGGTGTCCAAGGCAATACAGCATATGTATTAGGATCGATAACAAGACGCATATCACTTTCCTGGATTCGGGCAAAACCTTCTACGGAAGATCCATCGAACCAGACTCCATCTTCAAGGGCGGATTCCAGTCTATTAATGGGTGCATCCACACTCTTTACAGCTCCAGTTACATCTGTGAATTGAAATGAAATAAATTTGACATTATCTTCTTTTACTTTAGAAATTAAGTCCTTTGAGTCCATTTGGTTCTCCTTTGTAAAAAAAATATGGGTGGTCGACTATTCTTTAGCTAAATTATTATCTGCGACTTTAAATATTGGAGTTTTCTTCATGATGGTTGTGTTGATCAAAAATACAGAACCAATTATGATCACGGCAGATAATAGAATTCTGAAGTTCAAAGGTTCATTTGCGAGGAGGTTTCCAAGCAGGATGGCAATCAAGGGGTTTACATAGGCATAAGTGGAAACCAAAGAAATAGGCGCATTACGAAGAAGCCAGGTATAAGCAACAAAACCAATAAGTGACCCAAATAATATGAGGTAAGCGAGGCTTAGAAGGGATTGGGTGGTAATTGCGGAAAAATTTAACTTTTTAAATTCACCTGTAATCATGCTTAGAATTAATAGACCAATTCCGCCTGCTAAAAACTCCATTCCAGTACTAAGCAAAGGTGAGTCTGGCATTACAGCGTGATGACTATAAAGGGATCCTGCAGACCAAAAAATCGCTGCCAGGATAATCGTTATGATTCCTAATGGATGGAAATATTCTGTATTCCCGCTTAATTGCGATGGCCCGATTAATAAAGCAATACCAAGGAAACCAACGATAGCGCCAATCACTACGCGCTTATCGAGATGCCTTCCTTCTGGCTGAAAAAGATTAAGAAGAATGATCCATATCGGGACTGAACCTATGACCAAGGCAGCTATTCCGGAAGGTAAATATTGTTCTGCCCAGGTGACACCACCATTTCCGCCGACGAGTAATAATATTCCTATTATGGTGGTTGATTTCCATTCCTTAATGGAAGGCTTTGGATCCTTTGCAGCACGCCTCCAGAGAACCAGGAATATCCCGGGGATCAAAAAGCGCGTAGCTGCCATTAAAAATGGTGGGATCGTCTCGACCGCGAACCTGATTGCGAGATATGTCGATCCCCAGATCAAATAAATGGATAGTAATGGGATCCAAATGCGAATTTTCAATCAAAATCCTTTCAAATAAAAAAAGACATGCCAGGCATGCCTTTTTATAAATGGATAAAATCGATAAAAGCAGCCCTTCCTTTTTAAACCAGGTTTTCAAACAAACAACCTGAATCACTGTGACAATCTTGTAACGACTGTTGCCAGACGTTTTTCGATTGGGTGTGATTAATAATAATCACACTACACTTTTATTGGAAGGGAGAAGGGAGTCTGTGATCAAGACTCCAGAGGCATCCGCTGATCTATCCGATTTTTCCAGATTTTCCCAAAATAATTGGGAGAAAAATCTGGTTAGCGCCCTGCTCGCGCAGGTGAACCTCCACCTCGTCATCTTGAAAATTCAAGATGCAGCCGCTGTTTCTCCAATATTCAATTGTTAAAAAATACCCCACCATGCCGTGTGCTGCAAAGTTTTGAACCTGCTTTCGCAGGTGGGTCCAGCCCCGAAAACTTCGCCTTGGCTCAGGCCTATCGCGTCGTTTACGTAAGACAAAGACCCATTATAAGATATGTTGGCTCAAAACCGTGGACGCAACATCACGTACACAGCAGGGCTATTAACTTATACCATAAACATAATTTGCTGGGTAGGGAATTCTTAGAGTGCGAAAAGAGTTCTAGCCAGAATTAAGTTTATGGGTAAACACGTTTGATCGTACGTGGAAATGCAATTGCTTCGCGAATGTGTTCAAGTCCACAAATCCATGAAACCGTTCTTTCCAAACCTATTCCAAAACCACTATGAGGGACAGATCCATATTTTCGAAGATCCAGATACCATTTGAATGCATCTTCGGGTAAATTGTGTTCGTGGAGTCTTTCAAGAAGAAGATCGTGGTCTGATATTCGTTCAGAACCGCCGACTATCTCGCCGTATCCTTCTGGCGCTAATAGATCCACACTTTTACAAACCTCTGGTCTTCCGGGCCATGGTTCCATATAGAAAGCTTTGACTTTGGTTGGATAACCGTAAACAAAAACCGGTTTATCAAATTTACTGGTCAATTCAGTTTCATGGGGAGCTCCAAAATCCATTCCCCATTCAAATTTCAATAATTCCTTCTTCTCTGGATCGGTTGTCTCACTTTGGATCTTTTCGATCATTTCTGCTGCCTGATCATAAGAGATCCTTGGGAAAGGAGTCTCTATTTGTTTAAGTTTATCCTGGTCCCGATCGAGAGATTTAAGCTCAGCCTGACGATCCCGAAGAACACGCTTAATAATATGTGTGAGGAACTGTTCCTCAATCTCCATAAGTTGATCAAGATCACAAAATGCGATTTCAGGTTCCAACATCCAAAATTCAGTTAAATGTCGCCGTGTTTTTGACTTTTCAGCCCGGAAGGTGGGTCCAAAGCTATACACTTTACCGAAGGCAAAAATATTGGCCTCATTATATAGTTGACCAGATTGAGCCAAATATGCCATACCTTCATCAAAATAAGGGGTTTCAAAAAGGGTCGTTGTACCTTCACAAGCAGCAGGTGTCAGAATGGGGGTATCCATGTTGATAAAACCGTGATTGTCCAACCATTCCCGCATTGCGCTTATAACGGTGGCGCGGATCCGAAGGACTGCCCACTGACTGGGCATACGGAGCCATAGATGCCGATTATCCAGGGCAAAATCAACACCATGCTCTTTTAAGGACATCGGATAATCTTCATTCGCAACTTGCAGGATCTGGATTTCTTTTAATCCAATTTCAAAACCACCTGGAATTCCAGGAGCTCTTTTATCAGCGCGAACCGACCCTGTTATGATCACGGACGATTCTTGGGGTAATCGCATGATTTGATCAAAAGTAATTTCATCCAGGTCTCCTTTAAAAGCGACACATTGGACAAATCCACTTCCATCGCGAACTAATAGGAAAACTAGCTTCCCTTTATCGGTGCGATTGTAAACCCAACCCTGGATGCGTACTTCCTTTTCCACATAATCAGCAATTTGATCAACACGGATTAATGATGGCATACTGGCTCCTTATTGTTGCTTATTAAGTAATTTTATTAATATCTGACGGACAACTTCTGGATTTGATTTACCTTTTGTTTCACGAGAGACTTGACCCATAAACCATTGGAAAAGAGTCTCTTTCCCTTTTTGGTATTGCTTTACAGGATCAGGATTTTCTTCAATTATTCGGGAAACAATTTTACCAAGTGATTCCTCGTCAGATATTTGTAGTAGATTTTTTTCAGAAACAATCTCGAGTGCATTTTTATTGGAGATGAACATTTCCTGAAGAATTTCTTTGGTTGTGAAATCATTGATCACTTTTGTTGTAAAAAGTTCTAATAATTGTGCGAAGTTTGCAGGGGAAACGGGAATATCATCCATATCAAAATTATGTTCATTTATATGTCTGGTAAATTCTCCCACCATCCAATTGAAAATTGTTTTTACAGGGCTGGTTGAGATCGAAACTACTTTTTCAAAATAATCTGCAAAACCTTTTTCAGACGATAGAATTCCAGCTTCCTGGATGGAAAATCCATAATCGTCCATAAATCGTTTAATCTTCGCATCTGGCAATTCGGGCATTTGAGTAGATATCAAATCGACCCATGATTGGTTCACAAAAACTGGAGGAATATCTGGTTCTGGAAAGTAACGGTAATCATGTGCTTCTTCTTTACTCCGTTGTGTGAAAGTAATACCTTTTATTTCGTCCCATCCAAGAGTCTCAAGGATTATCTCTTGCCCTTTAATAAATAACTCGACCTGGCGATTAATTTCAAATTTTGATGCTTGAGCCAGGGAACGGAAACTATTTAAGTTCTTGATCTCTGTTCGATTAAATAATTCCTGACTACCGGCTGGCCGAACGGAAATATTTGCTTCGAAACGAAGTACACCTTTTTCCATATCTCCAGAATTTATGCCGAGATATCTCAGGATCATTCGGATTTTATTTGCGTAGGCTAATAATAATTCCACCGAATGAATGTCTGGATCAGACACAATTTCTAGAAGGGGAACCCCGGCACGATTAAAATCAATGAGAGTTGACTTATCCTGGTGAGATAATTTCGCAGTATCCTCTTCCAAATGGGCACGACGTATCCGAACGCGCTGAGGAAAGCCTGTATCTTCATCTAATATTTCCAGCCAACCATTCTTTGCAACAGGAAAATCATATTGGGAAATTTGGTATCCCTTTGGTAAATCAGGGTAAAAATAATTCTTCCGTGCAAAACTATTCATTTCATTGATGGTACAGTTTAAAGCGAGCCCTACCAGAATGGCTTGTTCCACTGCTTTTTTATTGAGAACGGGCATTGCCCCCGGAAGCCCCGTGCAAACAGGGCAGATCAATGTGTTTGGTTCATGGTTTGATGTATGATCGGCTGAACAACTACAAAACATCTTGCTTTTTGTAAGCAACTCAGCATGTATTTCAATTCCGATGACGGGTTCGAATTTCATATCATCTATTCAATTTAAAAGGGTCTAGTTAACCACCGGATGCAATTTATGCCATTCGGTCTCTGCTTGATATGCATAACCAATGTTAAAGAGAATTCCCTCGCTCATGTGATTTCCTATCAACTGCATTCCAACGGGTAATCCTTCCGAAAAACCACAAGGTAAAGATAAAGCAGGAACCCCTGCAGGGTTTGTTGCAACTACATAGATATCTGAAAGATACATGGATAGCGGATCCTGTTTCTTTTCGCCGATTTTAAATGCAGTAGTTGGAGAGGTTGGCGCAATCAGGACATCACATTTTTCAAACGCAGAATTGAAATCCTCTCGAATTAGGGAACGAACTTTTTGTGCTTTCAGATAATATTCGTCATAATAACCTGCAGAAAGAATATATGTACCCAACATAATTCGCCGTTTCACTTCATCGCCGAATCCTTCCCATCGTGTCATCTGAGAAAGTTCAATAACAGTTTCCACTTTATTCCTCGTTGAATATCCAAAACGTATTCCATCAAATCGAGCCAGATTTGCACTGGCTTCGGCAAAAAGGATCAAATAATAGACCGGAAGGGCTGCTTTTGTATGCGGTAAAGAAACCTCGGTGATCTGCATCCCGTTTTTTTCGAATTTACGGATCGCTTCCTGGAGGGAAGATTCAACCCCAACATCCATCCCGGTCTGAAAGTATTCTTTGGGAATTCCCAATCTGAGACCTCTTATTGAGGTCCCTATGGACGATGTGAAGGGTGGGACAGGATCGGGTAGCGATGTACCATCATTGGGATCATTTCCAGCTAGAATTTCAAAAACAGAAGCGCAATCATACACATCCTGTGTTATCGGACCTATCGAATCAAAGGAAGAAACCAGCGCAACATGTCCATAACGTGAAACGCGACCATAAGTTGGTTTCAAACCAGTCACTCCGCAAAAACCAGCCGGCATCCGAATTGATCCACCTGTGTCCTCCCCAATTGCAAAAAGGCTTAATCCTGCAGAAACAGAGGCGGCAGAGCCTCCGCTCGAACCACCTGGAACTCTACCCAAATCCCAAGGATTATGGGTGTTGAAAAATGCGGAATTCTCACAAGATGACCCCATTCCAAATTCATCCATATTGTTCTTCCCCAAAAGTACAGCACCAGCATCATTTAATTTATTTATTACTGTTGCATTGTACTGGGGAAAATAATCTTTTAGGATTTTTGAACCACATGTTGTGCGAATGTTATTCGTGGAAATGCAATCTTTTACTGCATACGGGATACCTGTGAGTGCAGTGACATTTTCCATTGATCGTAAACGGTTATCTGCACAGCGAGCTTGTTCTAGGGCGTGTTCTTCAGTAACGGTAATATAAGCGTGGATTTTTGGATCAAGGTTTTTAATATTAGATAACAAGGATTTTGTTAATTCAACACTGCTGATCTGCTTTTTCATAAGCATTTCATGTGTTTTGCGGACGGTTAACGCGTTCAATTCCATTGATTATCCGGTATATTCTGCTATTCATCAATCTTGTAAATTATGTTTGAGGAACTTTAATATAAGGTCCCTCGTGCTGTGGCGCATTGTTGAGAAATTTTTCCTGGGACATGGATGGATGTTCCTCATCAATCCTATAGATATTATTTGTCGGCCAAATATTATTTGCTGGTTGTACTCCTTCTGTTTCAATGTCATTTAAAATTTCAAAATATTCAATGATTTGTGAAAATTGTTGACTGAACAGAATTGCTTCGTCATCGAGTATTTTAAGACGAGATAGATCAGCAATATGCCTGACCGTATCTTTATCGATTATGGCTCTCGTAGTATCATCCATAATGGTTTTCATGGTATTCCCTGAAGTATTTTTAATCGACGTCGATTTTAATATGTAAATCTTTTAGCTGATTAGGTTCTGCTTCTGATGGAGCAGATGCCATAACGTCCCTGGCTGCCTGGTTTTTTGGAAAAGCAATAACCTCGCGGATATTTTGTTCGTCAGCAAGGATCATGCATATACGATCTATTCCAGGAGCAATACCACCATGTGGAGGAGTGCCATATTCAAATGCTTCCAGCATATGTCCAAACCGTTCACGGGCAACATCAGGATCAAGACCTATTAATTTAAACACTTTTTCTTGTAAATCACGATTATGGATCCTGATCGAACCACCGCCAACTTCATAGTTGTTCAACACAAGATCATATTGAGCCCCACGTGCTTTACCCGGTTCTTTTTCCAATAATGGCAGATCTTCAGGGAGTGGAGAGGTAAACAAATGATGGCTGGGATCCCATCGATTTTCTTCTTCGTTCCACATAACAAACGGAAAATCGATCACCCAGCAAAATCCTAGAATATTTGGATCTCTTAATCCAAGAATATCACCGAGTTTGACCCGCAAACGACCTAATGTTTCAAAAACCATGGAGCTTTTATCTGCAACAAATAGGAGCAAATCCCCTGGTTTTGCTTCCATTCTTGAAATAATGGCTTTCGTTCGTTCTTCTGTTAAAAATTTCGAGAAAGAAGAACGTAATTCTCCCTGGCTGGTCAGAGCCATATAAGCAAGACCTTTAGCTCCGAGTTCCACAGCAAATGTCGCCAGGGAATCGATTTGTTTTCTTGTATAATCCCCGCATCCGGGGGCATTAATTCCCCTCACCGTTCCACCTGAAGAAACAGCATTCTCGAATACGCTGAAACCACACCCTTCAACCAGGTCTGCTAAGTTCTTAAGTTCTAATCCAAACCTGATGTCGGGATTATCTTTACCATATTTTTCCATCGCTTCAGAATAAGTTATACGTGGCCATGGTTTGGAAAATAGACGTTTATTTGGGACAATTTCAGCGATTAGACTGGTAAACAGACCTTCAACCAAACTCATCACATCTTCCCGCTCAACAAATGACATTTCCATATCCAGTTGTGTAAATTCTGGTTGACGGTCTCCCCGTTGATCTTCATCCCGAAAGCAACGGGCGATTTGAAAATAGCGTTCTATTCCAGCAACCATCAGCATTTGTTTTAATTGTTGAGGAGACTGGGGAAGTGCATAAAATTCACCAGGATGGATACGGGATGGCACTAAAAAGTCACGAGCCCCTTCTGGCGTGGTCTTGAAGAGGATGGGAGTTTCGATCTCTAGAAAACCTTTCTTGTCCAAATAATTGCGAATAAATTTAATGACCTGGTAACGAAGAATAAGATTGTCTTTCATTTTTTCGCGTCGTAGGTCAAGATACCGATATTTTAATCTCGTATTTTCATCAGGTAACTGTTCTTCGCCATTGATCATAAAAGGAAGAGTTTTTGCAGAGTTTAGAACGACTACCTCGTTTGCGATCACCTCAATCTCACCTGTATCCATTTTTGGATTGACCATACCTGCTGGTCTTTTCTGTACAACTCCAGTAATTTGAAGAACCCACTCAAAGCGAATATTCGTTATGATATTTTTAAATTTTTGAGGCAGGTCTGGATTAAATACAACTTGAACTAATCCAAAACGATCACGTAAATCAATAAAAACCACACCTCCGTGATCTCTTCGACGATGGACCCATCCTGCTAGGGTAACAATTTGACCAGAATGAGAATTTCTAATTTCTCCACAGGTATGTGACTTGTACATGATTATCTCCATAATAAATTTATTATCACTTAACAATTCTTATATAAAATAAATCGCCCTCCGCTTTTAGCTTAGGGCGATTGTTATCTTATAAAAAGGAATTTAATAAAACAAATTTCGCCCAACAAGTGGAGGTCGATCATTATTATCGTTATGATTTCCATTGTAACGTTTTACTTGCTTAATCATATTCAAAATTATAGCACAAAACATAATTGGTTGAGCTGATATCATGATACGATTAGTATAATTCATTAGATCAGGTGAATTCTTGAGTAAAAAATATAATAATATTTATCTGGTTTTCTCAATAATTATTGCATTAGGACTACTCTTTGGATTGGTTTGGGGAAATATTGTTTCAATTCACCAAAATCCGGTAGAAAAAAAATTCCTTGTTCCATGGCTTGGAATGAGGACATTCCTGGAATTAGGGAAAGACCCTTACGGGAAACCTTCAGCTCAACGGGCACAAGTTAAATTCTTTGGTTCCCTGGCAAATTCAAAAGAAGATCCTCTCGGACTTGATCAACCTTTTACCAGTGAAATCCTGTTTTTCCCTATTGCACTTATTACCGATTATACGATTGCCCGGATATTCTGGATGGTGATATTGGAATTGGGATTAATAGCTTCATCATTCTTATGCCTTTTCCTGTTTGAGTGGAGATTGCCTATAAGGATGATGATACTTTATTCCCTGGTTACAGTCTTGGGAGCCCAAGCCTTTTTCCCGTTGCAGGAGAATGATAAAGCCATAATTGTTCTATTGTTATTAATTACTGGACTGTTATTGGTTAAGAGTGGATCGGATGAATTAGCAGGCGCTTTACTTTCATTATCTTTTTTTCAACCTTCAGCAACCGGTATCTTATGTCTATTTCTCTTATGGTGGGTGATCAGATCTAAAAGGTGGCGTGTTTTGTGGGGAATGTTAATGACGCAAGGGTTCCTGATCATTGTGTCTTTCGCCTTATTACCTGGATGGTTCATATCGTTTATCCGATCTTTCAAAACCGAGTTACCTTTTAGTGGGTACTTGACAACATATGGAATCCTTTCAAAAATGTGGCCTGGGATTGGAACCAAAGTCGCCTTGGGTTTGACTATTGGAATTATCATCCTCCTAATATTGGAATTAAAGTCGACCCACAATCAAGATTTTCGTTGGTTTCTTTGGGTAGCGATGTTTTCCTTGACTATTAGTCCCCTTATGGGTATTCCGGTGCTTTCTGTGAATAATCTCTTTTTGTTAATACCAATCACTTATGTTATGAAGATCTTATCTGAAAGAATAAAAACGAAATGGAGATGGCTATTCACTGGTGCATTATTGGGATTTATCTTTCTTGGTGGATGGGTATTAAAATTCAGTAATTTAATTTTTCACGAAAGTGTTGTGGCGAACAATATAATTTTATTAATCCCTTATTTTATAATTACTTTCGGATTATATTGGGTTCGGTGGTGGGCAATCCGACCTCATCAAACATGGTTGGATACAATAAAAAGTGGGGAATTATGAATGCATAATTGGCGGGATTACCTTTTATTGACGACTTTAGGGCTAGTGATCGCCGGGGGAATTGCCTGGTTCCAACGATCTCCAGGTTACATGGATGCTGATTATTATTTCGCTGGAGGATTGCAACTGGCGAATGGAAAAGGTTTTTCGGAACCGTACCTATGGAATTATTTGGATAACCCAGGGGGATTACCTCATCCATCTAACGCTTATTGGATGCCCCTGGCATCAATAATAGCTGCAGTGGGAATGGTAATTTTCAGGCAAACAACATGGTCGGCTGCTCGAATCGGATTCTTGATCATTGCTTCCCTGATTCCACCAATCACATACAAGTTGACGTATTCCTTAACAGATAAAAGAAATTTAGCTCTTCTATCTGGCTTTATTGCATTATTTAGTGGATTTTATTCAGTATTCATACCAGTTACAGATACTTTTGGTATCTATATGTTGTTAGGTGGCTTATTCTTTCTTGTTGCGTTTAGGCAAAATAATAATTGGCGCAATTTGATTATGGGTCTAATCGCAGGACTAATGCATTTTGCAAGAGCGGATGGTATTTTATGGTTATTCTTTTCGTTTTTGGTAGTGATATATATTCCAATTAAAATAAAATCGGATTCAAAAAGTCTTCTTCACGTAATTCTGGGATTAATTATTTGTTTGGTAGGATATTTGGGGATTATGGGTCCTTGGTTTATTCGAAATGAATTGGTGTTTGGGTCTTTTCTTGCACCTGGTGGGCAGAGTATGTTTTGGTTGACGGATTACAATCAAATATTTTCCTTTCAGCCAAATTTAATTACTTTTAATGCTTGGCTACAGAATGGACTTGATAAGGCAGTTAAGGTTCGTTTGTGGGCATTAAATATCAACTTTCAGAATACCCTTGCATCTCAAGGAAGTATATTTCTGTTTCCATTGATATTGATTGGGATCTGGAAAAAGAGGAAGGATCAACTCATAAAGATTGCATGCATCGCTTGGTTATCTTATTTTGTATTAATGAGTATTGTCTTTCCCTTCGCAGGCGCACGAGGCGGTTTTTTTCATTCTGGAGCCGCATTTCAACCTCTTTGGTGGGTTCTCGCCTCGATTGGGTTGGCTGGATTGGTCAAAACGGTGGGACTGAAACGGAAATGGAATATTGAAAAAGCTTCAAAAGTATTCATGGTCGGAGCTGCAGGTTTGTCTATTATGCTCACAGTGTTAATTGTTATAGGAAAAATCTATTCTCCCAAAGAAGGTTGGAATAATTGGAGTAGTGAAAGTAGTTTATATCATGAAGTAACGAATATATTAAAAAATTCAGGAGATTCTGAAAAACCAACCGTGATTGTTAGTAATCCACCTGGATTCTATTTAGAATCAGGACTGAATTCTATTGCCGTCCCGGATGGCGATGAAACAAATACTTATTCTGTGGCGCAGAAGTTTGATGCCAATTATCTGATTTTAGAAAATGGTGCTTTCCCTGAAGGTTTAAATAGTTTATTTCGCAACCCCACAAATTATCCAGATTTCCAATTAGTTGGGAAAGTGGACGGTACCCTTGTTTTCAAGATCGAACCTTAGATTTGGAATGAAAAGATCAACTTTATTGATATTGGCAAGTTTGTCTATATTTTCGGTTGGTACTTATCTTATTGTCAGTGCTTTTTATTATCATAATGGTTTTCCACTCGATGATGCCTGGATCCATCAAACATACGCAAGAAATTTAGTTTTATTTGGAGAATGGGCTTTTTCACCTGGACAACTATCAGGAGGGTCAACTTCGCCATTGTGGACAGTCCTTCTGTCCTTTAGTTACTTGTTTCATATTCCCCCTTTAGTCTGGACGTTTAGTCTGGGGGTTATTATTCTTTGGGGTTTGGCTTTATTAGCCGAATTTACTGTTCGACAAGAAATTGATGCTTATCGAGCACGTTTTCCTTGGATTGGATCCATTGTGATTTTTGAATGGCATTTGGTTTGGGCAGCAGCGTCTGGAATGGAAACACTTTTGTTCTCTTTCTTCGCCATGTGGGTTTTGGTTTCTTTGCTTTCAAGAAAACCCAGGTTCTTGGTTATCGGTATCTTGATCGGTATTTCAATATGGCTGCGCCCGGATGGTTTAACACTACTCGGACCTGCTTTCATGGTTGGATTATTAGAGAAAGTTCCGTTAAAGCAAAAGTTTATTAATCTATCAAATATTATTATCGGATTCTCCAGTATATTTATTTTTTATCTACTTTTCACTTTAGCTCTAACTGGCAATCCTTGGCCAACAACTTTTTATGCCAAACAGGCTGAATATCTATCGGTCGTTGATTATTCAATAGTTGAACGTTTTGGAAAACTATTAATTCAACTTTTCGTTGGTGTTGGAATAATTTTGTTACCAGGAATAATTTTGACCACAATCGATGCGATTATTAAGAAAAAGTGGAATATTCTGGCAGGATTGATTTGGCTTGTTGGTTTGGTTGGTTTATATGCATGGCGGTTGCCGGTGAGTTACCAACATGGCCGCTATTTAATCCCATCAATGGTTGTCCTTTTCATATTTAGTTTTGTTGGTGTAAATATATTTTTCAAAAAGAATAGGTCAGGTTGGTATTGGAGCCTGGGGAAAGTTTGGAAATTGGCGATAGGGCTTGTCCTTATTATTTTTTGGGGATATGGTTCCATAGTCTATGCAAAAGATGTCGCATTTATAGAAAGTGAGATGGTGGTTACTGCCAGGTGGGTAGCTAAAAATATCCCTGAAAATAGTTTGATTGCGTCACATGATATTGGTGCTTTAGGTTACTTTGGAAATCATAAAATAGTTGATCTGGCTGGATTAATTTCTCCAGATGTGATTCCATTTCTTCAAGATGAGAACCTGCTAAAACGTTATATGGATCAAAAAATGGTTGATTACTTGATCACATTCCCAAGTTGGTACCCACTCTTAATAAAAGGTCTACCTGAGATTTATCAAACTGGTGGCTCGATTGCTCCATTAATGGGAGGTGAAAATTTGGTAATATATCAATGGCTGGACAATCGTTAGGAAACCAAATAATTGTTCCATTAATCTACATGTGCTATACTCATACAGAATTAATTGGGAGCAATGGCGATTACTAAAGGTGAAATTAAAGTATTAATTATTGATGACCATCCTCTTTTTAGACAAGGGGTTATGGATGTTTTATTGTTAAGTGAGATCATTCAAGTTGTTGGTGAAGCTTCAACTGGGGAGGAAGGCTTGGGATTAATACGATCCCTTCAACCAGATGTCGCCATTGTTGATATTAACCTTCCCGGGATTAATGGTCAACAAGTGACTCAACAAGTAATTCAAGAAAAATTACCCTCGCGGATCATGTTATTAACAGCTTATGATGATAAGGAACAAATCCTGCATTCTGCATGGGCGGGAGCCGCAGGCTATTGTGCAAAAGATATTGAACCTGATAAATTGATAAATGCGATATATGAAATTTACCGTGGGAATTTTGTATTGGATGGTCAGGTATTTACGAAGCCAGAGTTTTCAGATTGGTTGGATTTACAAATGGGGAAAGCCCGGCATTTATATAGTGAACCTGGTAGTCCTTTTCACCCCCTATCTATGCGTGAGATGGAAGTATTATCCTGTGTAGTGGATGGTAAAAGCAACAAGGAAATTGCCAGTATTCTTGGGATCAGTCATCAAACGGTTAAAAATCATGTTACCTCAATATTAAGAAAATTCAGTGTTGAAGATCGAACCCAGGCGGTTGTGTATGCATTAAAACGTGGGTGGGTACAATTGAATGATGCAAGAATGGATGATTCTCAGGAGTAAATTATGGTCTTAGAGAATAAAGTAAATCAAGAAATGGCAGAAGAGAATAATTGGAACCTCCAGACTGAAATAGCTGAGACTATTAAAGAAATTAAAGAAATATCTTTTATGTTGGAACAAAGCCAGGTAGAGATCGGGAAATTATCTCAACGAAACGGTGCAATTTCATCCCAATTACAACAGCTTCAAAAGCAATCTTCAAGTTCTGGATTAAGTGTAGAATTAAAAACAGTCTTAGACTCAGCTCTGGATTCACAGCAACGTTTGTTGATCATGCGCGGAAAGGTGGAAAAACTACAAAATGATAAAGCGCACCTTGAAAAATATCATTCCGTTTTGGAACGAATCGGTGAAGGAAATAGATCGGAAAAAACAGGAACCACTGAAAAAGGATCAACAGCGAATCTTGAAATGGTAATTAATGCACAGGAAGCAGAACGTCAAAGACTTTCTCGTCAAATGCATGACGGACCAGCTCAAGCACTTTCAAATTTTATACTGCAAACAGAAATAGCCATGCGATTATTGGATGTGGATATGGAACAAGCGCGTGGAGAATTGAGTGCATTAAAATCTTCTGCGATGGGAAATTTTCAAAAAATCCGTAATTTTATTTTTGAACTGCGCCCTATGATGTTGGATGATTTAGGAATGGTTCCAACCATTCGAAGGTATGCAGATGTTTTTAAAGAACAGTCAGGAGTGGATGTTAATGTCACAATCACTGGCTCAGAAAGGAGACTGGAATCATATATCGAGGTGATGATTTTTCGAGCCTTTCAAGAACTACTTGGGAATGCTGATCGACGTGGACAGGCATCCTTGATCAAAGTGCAAATGGATCTAACTGATAACTCGGTCAAATTGATTGTGGATGATAATGGAAAAGGTTTTGATCCAGAATTGATCTCTCAGGAAGGAAATTTAGGATTAAGATTAATCAAAGAAAGAATTGAGTTGTTGGGTGGAAGTTTCTTAGTTGATAGCATACTCGGAAAAGGGACTCGAGTAATCCTTTCAGTACCGTTAATCATTTAAAAAAAACAAATCTGTAATGTCAGTTTTGATTAGAACATTGTATAATTTGTTTACTTTCTAGAGGCTCTAGAAAAAACAATAAAAGAAAGGAGGTGAGTGACTTGTTGTTTTCCCCTAAAGAAAAAGGCCAAGGTTTGGTAGAATATGCGTTGATTCTTGTTTTGGTTGCCATCGTCGTAATTGCAGTTTTGACCTTGCTTGGCCCAATTATCGGTAATGTGTTCAGTAAAATTAACAGCACGCTTCCACAATAATCTCTTTAGTAGTTAGTCTTGTTCTTGATTGATCAAAGAGATTTTATAGGTTCTGGGAATAAGAGATTAATTGAATGCATACTTGAGAAAATCTATATAAAATCTATTTTCATTATCTTGAACCTTATAAAATAAATATTAAAATAACAAAACTGTCATACAAATTATAGAAAAAATCTAGTATAATAGATTATATCTTCAGGTGGCCCTGGAGAAATCATAAAAAGAAAGGAGGTGAATGACATGTTATTTTCCCCTAAAGAAAAAGGCCAAGGTTTAGTTGAATATGCGTTGATTCTTGTTTTAGTTGCTATAGTCGTTATTGCAGTCTTGACATTGCTCGGCCCGATTATTGGCAATGTATTTAGCAAAATCAACAGCACATTACCAAGATAACCATAATGGTCTTTCACAATGAGTAGAGCTCTGTATTAAACAGAGCTCTACTTAATTAACCACAAGTTCCCCATGTTTATAGGTATATACAATGACAAGACTTTTACTGTATAATATTATTGGTTTAACCTATTAATGGAAGAAGGAGAATGCTATGCGTCGTGGGCGAATTTTCATTTATTTGGCGCTGATCCTAATTTTAGGTTTAGCAGCAGCATATTTTTTTATTCTCAAGAATTCAGGGGGGCTTGGAAGTTCACAAGCTCCTTCGACACCAGCTTCTCAACAAATCAGCATTGTTGTTGCCGGCCAGAGTATTCCCAGGGGTAAAATAATTGAAGAAGGGGACCTTAGTACAATAACCATCCCTGAGGCTGGGAAAGTCGCAAGTGAATTCACTGACGTTAACATTGTGATTGGACAATATGCAAAATATCAAATTGATCAAGGAGTACCGATAATTGCGTCCATGTTGTCAACAACTGCTGGAAATTTAGCCGACACGGGTTCTCCCTGGTCTGCATTAATTTCACCAGGAATGACAGCAGTGTCAATCCCAGTTTCACGCCTCTCATCGGTTGGATTTGGAATTAGAGATGGTGACCATGTCAATCTGATCGTATCCATGTTATTGGTTGATGTGGATGCAAATTATCAATCCATCACTCCCAATTTGTCCGCAGGAGTCTTGTCTCCAAATAGTGATTCCTTTTTCGTTGGATCTGGAACCAAGGATGCTCCTGCTGGGGGTTTTTCAACAGTAGCTGGTGCTAGTAATGTTACAGCTCAATCTGTTTCTGGTCTTTACCTCTCTCAACAAGGTCGTGTCGAATTGGACCCAAATTTCCAATATCCCTTCTACATAGTTCCTGCAGAAAGTCAACGACCAAGATTGGTAACCCAGATGGTGCTCCAGGATGTTCTGGTTTTGCATGTTGGTACTTTTCTTTTACCCGGTGAAG